>JAEIGA010009611.1_pt1 | contig 14644 bp, 7 predicted proteins | sample 9270691 | NCBI WGS metagenome assembly JAEIGA01 (sample SAMN17057246, study PRJNA624740) | gut metagenome | biome: biome; isolation source: fecal sample | host: Bos grunniens | place: China: Xizang | collected 2019 | reverse complement strand
CCAGTTCAATTCCGGTTCATTTACCTTTGAGGACCTTTGTACTGGTGTTGCGGTGATGAATGACGGTTACAAGATGCGTATCACCGTTCCTGAGTCTGTCAGGAAGTCAGTTCCGGGAACTCCAGGAAGCAGGGGAATACGATATACCCAGTGTGACCTGATGATGTATAACCTCAAGAGAAAGTCTTCCGACGAGTATTGGATGCTTTTGACCAACGCAGGCAGTCATGTTACAGCAGATGCTACAATCGAATATTCTGATGCAAAGAATACCATGCAGAGTTCAGAGGACATCAATGAGGACGGTGTGGTAGACGAGAAGGATGAGACATACAGATGGAATCCGATTTCCCCAGGCGAACCTGTAGTTTTCCTTGCAGGTGAGTTCGAGTGGATGCAGCTTCCTGAGGAATATCAGGGCTCTGAGGCTCCAAACTATGTTGTGGACGGCTGGGAGTATCCGGCTGGCTGGCCGGCAGGATATTACCTTCCTATGCTTGACGGTGCAAAATATGATCAGTATTATGGACTTGATTCCAAATCTCCGGCAACCAAGGGTATAAACATCATTGATGACATCGATATCCACACCCCTGTCGATGATATGTGGACCGGAGCGTTCCAGAAGAAGCTTTTCCGCACAAGGACTCCTGATCAGCTCGATGCTCAGGTGGATGTCGAGGTTGTGGAACTTGGTCCAGTCAATGCTACACTTGCATTCACTCCGGATCCTAAGGTCATGTTCTACAGCGTATGTATCCTTGACAATGGAACATATGGCGAAATGCTCGAACTCATTGACAACAAGGAAGAGTATCTCCAGTGGGCGACAGCATCATTCTTCTCTATGTATAACTTCGGATCTATGGTCTTTGAAGGACCTTCTGAAATCGTACTCGAGGACTTGTTCTATGATGTTCCTGCCGATACGCAGTACCATGTGCTTGTGACCGGTATGGGTGACGAACTTGGACTTACCCAGTGCTTCAAGCACTATACATTCAATACTCCGCCAAAGACCAAGACTTCAGGTCCTAAAATTGAGGTTACTGCACTTGAGGCGGAGTCTGGCCCATACGAGGCGAAATTCCTTGTGAAGTGTACTTCGGTTGCTGACAACCCTGTCAAGAGGTGCTATTATGGTGCCAACTACTATAAGGATTGGATCTATGCTATCAATAAGGGTGGTACCTATCTTCAGTATGGTCAGAGTGCTGCATTCACAGCTACCGAGATCCAGAAGATCAATTCACCTGAAGGACTCGTAGTGTCAATCCCTTCAATTGACGGTGAGACTACACGTCTGGTAGTGGTTGGATACAATGACGAGAACACTCCTAACGACCTCAACTACGATGACATTACCGAGTGCCCTGCAGTTGCGGACCTCACTACTCCATATTTTGAGGCTGTACCTTGCCGTGCATATTATGAGATGAAATCCAAATTTGCCGGCGACTGGGTGATGAGCGCAACTGTTCTTGACGAGAGCGCTCAGACAGGAAGACGCGTGCTCACCAGGAATGTATCGATCCTGGAGAAGTATTCAGACTATCCGGCTGAAATCACAGATGAAATCTACAAGGTATATCGTGAGCATACCAAGTGGACAGATGCCGAGATTGCGGCGTATTATGAAGAGTTCCTGCAGAATGCGGAGATATTGAACACAAAGAGACTTGCCAACCAGAACAAGCTTCTCCTCCTCGGATGGCTTGACGGCGGTATCGATGTGGCTTATAACACAATGACTCCATATGATCTCTTTGTGTCAGAAACAATCAGCACCGTTGACGTTCCTTCAATCTTCAGCGATTTCGGTCCTAAGATGTTCATCGAGATCAGCGAGGAGAACGGCAAGCCTAAGTACACCATCACAGCAGATATGTACTTCTCTTCACCGGTAATGAACTGGAGCGATCCTTTCTATATGGCTGGCCGTGCTGATGCTCAGACCAACAATACGATCTTCTATTACTCGGATCCTGTTACAGGTTATTACGCAGCACCGCTTGTGTTTGATGTCGTTCCGTCTGATGACTTCAGCACAATTACCATCAAGGCAATCGAAGGCAACGGAGTCAAGTATTATCCTAATGTCATCGGTCAGAACTCGACCACAGGCCAGTATATGATCAAGAATCCTATCGTGTCAGAGGTGGTGCTTACAAGAGGTTCGGCAGCAGCTGCTGCACCTGTTGTTTCTGCTGGTACCAGTGCAGGAAATTCTGTTGTTCCTGTTGCTGAGGCTCTCCAGATCTCTCACAAGAAGATGACCAGATTCGAGACTCCTGTCAAGAGAACAAAGGCCACTATGAAAGTCATGACTCAGGAGAGGGCACATGCCAACTACGAGAAGTATCTAAGACAAATCGATAAAAGCAATAACTAATAATGAAAGTTATCAATAAGATCGCATCACTGCTGCTTATGTCAGCAGTGATGTTTAGCTCCTGCAACAACAAGGCAGGAGGTGATGACGTCAATCTGAATGATGTCCTCTATATTTCTTCAGACAAGAACGTAATTCAGAGCAATGATACTGATGCTGCTGTTTTTTCCGCTGTAATCAATGAGAAGGATGTTACAGCCGAGACTGTGTTCTACCTTGTCGAAGGAGAACAGATGACTCCGCTCGCCGGCAATATGCTTAAGGTCAGCCAGGCGGGTGTCTATTCTGTAAAGGCATCTTACAAGACATTCATCACTGCTGAGGCGGTTACAGTAAATGCAATCAATATGGAAGTTCCGGCACCGGTGGAAGAGTCAGCGGCTGATGCTGTAAAGACTTCATTTGTCCATAGGGCCTTCCTTAATCAGTACACCGGTACAGGTTGCGGCTATTGCCCTGGAATGATCCGTGCATTGAGAAAGGCATTTGAGGATCCGGAAACAGCTGAAATGGCTGTCCTTGCTGCCGTTCACTCGTTCGGTGCAGGTGATCCTGCCTATATCGGTTCTCCTAGATCGCAATCTTATCCTTATCTGCATATTGATATGGTTCAAGGATTTACATATGATATGGACCCTTATGCGGAGATGGGAGTACTTAAGAATGCCTTGAAAGAGCGTACTGCCAGCCCTGCCAAGGTGGGAATTGCTGCTAATCCTATTTATAAGGATGGTGTCCTTGTGGTTACCGTTAGTGTCAAGGCAGCCAATGACGGAGAATACAACCTCGGTGTATGGTTCCTGCAGGATAATGTCTATGGTCAGCAGACAGATAATATAGGCATTGTGGGAAGTGACAAGTCGTACAGTTATCATGACAACTGCGTCAGAGCCGCTGATTCAAGATATCTCGGTATGTATACCGGACACCCTATGGGCAAGGTGGCAGCTGGCCAGACCGTATCCAGGACCTTTGTGCTGAATGTCAATGAGACTGATTGGAAACTTAAGGATCTGAATGATCTTCACTTTGCAGCCTTTGTTACAGAGACAGTCGTTACAGAGACAGGCAAGGGAAAGAAGGTAAAGAGTTATCCTGTGGTGAATGTTGTAGACTGTAAATACAACGAGCCTACCCCATACGACTACAAATAATCATAGAAGCAGCATGACTGCAAATACATACAGAAGGAAGCCTTGGAAACCGAGGCTTCCTTTGTTTTCATGTTCAATGAGGACTTCCGTAGGATCGGATGCAGATATGTTCTCCAGTTCAGAATTGTCCGGCATGCCTGCAGCAGACCATTTCCTGATGAGCTCTCCGTTGCAGAAGTAAGTGATGCCGGCATTGGATCTGTTGAGGGTCATGATGGTCTTTCGGTCGGAGATGAATATCCTGCCGTCGAACTCTGAAGGGATACCTTCTTTCGAAGGGGCGACAATCATTGTGGTGAAACCTGCATTTTCAGCGTTAGTGACGAAGCGGTTCACCTTGCTCCATTTCTTTCCGCTCATTTTAGTCTTGTATATCGATATGACCATTACCTTGCCCTCTGATGCGAGTGAATCGACATATTCTCCGGATTCAGGATCGGTCAACGACAGTTCGATGCCGCTTTCAGTGCCGTTATCGATAAGACGAGTGTCTGCACTGACAAAAGTCCATGTCGTGTCCGGGAGATGGCCGAGGGTGAACTCTTGTGTGACGCCGTCTTTGCTATAGGTGAACACGGATTCATACATGTCTTCAGGATTGACTGACTTTCCGGATACAAGCTCCGCTCCGGGCTTGTATGCTGTAAAATCCATCATCGGTATGGAGATGAGAGAATATACGGTAAAGGCCGCTACCGAGGTACATACGATACTGAATGATACATATTTCCTCGTTCTGGTTTCTCCCAGATGCTTACGTGGAATGTAATATGCAAGGAGAAGAGCCATCAGTATCAGATTCTTGATGAATGTCTGCCAATGTGTCAGATGTATGGCTTCTCCGAAACAACCGCAGTCCATTTCAGGGTTGAAGATGACAAGCAGCAGCGTCAGCAATGTAAAGAAACTCTGGAGCATTATCGTCAGCTGCGCTATAGCCCTGCGCCAGACACCGGTAATGAGACCTATGCCTAATGTGGTTTCCGTCAATGCGAAGATGATTCCAAGAGGCTTGGCTGTGACTTCCATGAAGCCTATATGCAGGAAGTCCATATACTCCGCCATGATGAATCCCGTACCGGTGGGATCCATCAGCTTGACAAGTCCTGAAAGGAAGAATACGAATCCGGTAATGAATCCGCAGAATCTCTTCAATCTTAACAGCAGGTATCTCATTGTCTATAAGTCTTATCTGATTGCGATGTCTATTATGTGCTGTATCTTGGCAAAAATTGCTCCAGGAGGCAGCATCCTGCCATCTGCATCAGAGCAGTCTATCCTGATGAATTTCGGGTCCCTCTCGCATTGCTCCCTGTAGAGGTCGCGGACCTTGATCTGGAACTGGATGTCGGCCTCGTGGATGTCCTGTCCGCCATCGAGGTATTCACGGTCCTGTCCGTTGCGGCTGCTTTTGAGCTTTGATTCCACGAATGAAATCGGTACATCAAGAAAGATGTTGAGGTCTGGAACAGGCAGATTGAACTCTCCGTATTCCGTATTGAAGATCCAGTCTCTCAATGCCTCTGATTCGGTCTTGTCCTCGATTTTGGCGCACTGATAGGCAATGTTGGAATATACATATCTGTCCAGAAGGACGTGTCCTCCTTCCTGAAGGGTCTTCTTCATGCCTGGAGCAGCTCCGTGGCGGTCTTCTGCGAAGAGCAGGGCGACAAGTTGAGGGTGTACGCTCTCGTTCGAGCCGAAGTCTCCGCGCAGGAAGCGGCTTATGAGTTCTCCGTATACCGGAGCGTCGTATCGTGGAAAATGAATATATTCAAGACTGCCCAGACGGGTCTCAAGATAGTTTCTCAGTTTCTTGACCTGGGTGGATTTTCCGGCTCCGTCCAGGCCCTCAAGTACTACTAGCATCTATTGTGTGTTTAGAATGATGATGCAAAGATAAGAAACTGCAAATAACTGACAAATTAATTATCTTTGCGCCACTTATGAACAGAGACAGACAGATACGGGTCATGGGGATCGTCAATCTGACCGACGATTCCTATTTTGCCTCCAGCAGGTGCGATGGTGTCGATTCGGCGCTTGCAAGAGTAGGCCATATGGTGGAGCAAGGTGCAGATATCATAGATATCGGAGCATGTTCGTCGCGTCCGGGGTCCAGGCCGGTTGGTATGGAAGTGGAATGGAGCAGGCTGGAGGCTGTCCTAAAGGCGATTGTCTTGCGCTTCCCATCTGTCACACTCTCCCTGGATACATATCATGCTGAGGTCGTCAGGCGTGCTTACAATCTGATAGGAAACTTCATTGTGAATGATATATCTGCAGGTGAAGCTGATCCCGAAATGCTTGATGTCGTTGGAAAGGCAGGGCTTGGATATGTGGCCATGCATATGAGGGGCACATCTGAAAACATGCAACACCTTACAGATTATAACAATGTGGTCGAGGATGTGAAGGATTATTTCGAATCATTCGCTCTCAAAGCCTCATATTACGGCATAAAGGAGTGGATACTTGACCCGGGTTTCGGATTCGCAAAGGATATGGCGCAGAATTATGCTCTCCTCAATGGACTCAAGTCTATGAAGGAGGTCATCATGGCTGATGGAAGAAGCCCTGAAGTCCTTGTCGGAGTGTCGCGTAAGAGCATGATTTATAAGTATCTGGACATTACCCCTGATGAGGCTCTGCCTGCAACCCAGGTCGTGCATCTTGCTGCCCTTCAGAATGGTGCCGACATACTCAGGGTGCATGATGTGACTGAGGCTTTGCAGACCATACGCCTTTACAAAGAGTGCTTTTGCTGAAAAAAAATTTTAATTTGATGATAAAATTATTAATTTTGTCCGATTGTAATCTGATGCCGCCTCAGGCATCTTTTAAATTTAAATTAAGATGAGAACTTTTCTTTTGAGTATTGCTATCCTCATTTCTGCCCTTGCATCTGCGCAGGTGCCGTCTGTAATGGTGGAAAACTCTAAGGGCGAGAGCTTTGATACATCTGTTCTGGTCAAGGATGGAAAGCCGACAATACTGTCTTTCTGGTCTACTTCATGCAAGCCGTGCATAAGGGAACTTGATGCGGTTTATGATGCTCTTCCGGATTGGAAGGATGAGGCAGACTTCAAGGTTGTTGCTGTTTCGACTGATGACAGCAGACTGCTTGCAAAGGCAAAGTCATTCGCGGAAGGCAGAGGCTGGGGAGAGGATTTTACTCTGCTTTTCGATAAGAATCAGGATTTCATGAGAGCTATGAATGTGTCAGTCGTACCTCATGTATTCGTTCTTGACGCCAAGGGCAAGGTGGTGTATTCGCATACCTCATATGTTCCTGGCAACGAACTTGAACTTTTTGATGCAATAAAGAAGTGCAGATAGCCTTCGCTTGACCTATGAAAAGAATATTTCTTTTGATTTTGGCAACATTCTCCTTGTCATTTGTTTCTGTTTCTCAGAATAAGGATTGGGGATATGTGTCGGCCAGCGTAGAGTCCAACAACCATTTCTATGTTGAGGATCCCGCAAACTCATTTCTTCCTTCTGATCTCCTGCAGATGAAGGAAGATGGTTTTTTTGCAACCAACAATTACCTCAAGGTTGACTATTATAAAGGTCGCATTTCCGCCGGTACGCAGATGGAAGGGTATTTTCCGACTACTGTAGGATATCCTTTCCCTGAAAACAAGCTGTCTCTCAGCAATCTGTATGTTTCCTGGAAGGACAGCAATTATTCTGTTACAGCCGGTACTTTCTATGACCAGCTTGGAAGCGGTCTTCTTTTCCGTAGCTGGGAGGACAGGATGCTTGGACTGAATAATGCCCTTCTTGGTGCCAGGGCCACATATACCTGGGATGACAAGATCTCCGTAAAGGCTTTCTGGGGTATACCAAGACTCGGCAAATGGTCAGAATACGGACAGATGATGGGTGTTGCAGAGAATAAATTCTTTGGACTTGGTCTTGCGGAAGGAGTCAATGTCGGTGCGGTAGATCTCAGTCTGTCATTGTCGGAACTTCTTGATTTTGATGAAGTATCCCTATCACTTGAGGGGTCTGTGATGAATAAGCATGAGTCTCATGATGTGATGAGTCCCGCTCTTGTCCTTGCAGGTTTCGCCGAGAATAATATCGGGTGGTCTGCGAGAGCAAACCTTGAGGCGGATGGCTTCTATGCCAAGGCTGAATATGTGGATGCAGGCGTGCAGTGTGTAGATTTTTCCAAGATGCGCGGCAATGCCCAGCTGGTTGAACTGGGATATAATGCCCGTGGTCTGGGAGTCGCATTTACTGGTCGCAGGCTTGAGCGCATGACCCAGCAGATCAATACGGCAAATCTCAGTATGTCGCCCTCTGCAAATGTCATGTCCTATTGCCCAGCAATGACGACTCAGTATACATACATGCTCACTACTCTCAATCCATATAATCCGATAATCGGAACTGACAGACCACACGCAGGAGAGATCGGAGGTCAGCTTGATGCGTTCTACAATTTCAGGCGCGGAACCAAGATCGGTGGCAAGAGAGGAATGAAGGTGCATGCCAATTTTTCGACATACTATTCCTTGAATGCGGAAGGTGGTACAAAGGGTGCGGAACTTCTTTTCCGCGATTTCAGTTTCGATGTTGAAAGACAGTGGACGAAGAAGTTCAAGACAACGCTCATGTACTCTATGCAGGATTACAATAAGGAGGAAAAGAATTATGAGAAATATCCTGTCTATGTGGGACTTTCGCATATAGTTGTGGCTGACCTTCTTTACAAGTGGACACCTAAGTTCGCTACCCGTCTGGAACTCCAGTATCTTTCATCGAAGGATTATCAGAAGGATTGGATGGCTGCCCTTCTTGAGGTGACTTTTGCTCCTCATTGGAGTGTGTTTGCAAGCGATATGTATAATCATGGGGACAGTAAGCTTCATTATTATAATGCCGGCGTAGGCTTCACGTACAGCAAGATCAGGCTTGCTGCCGGTTATGGACGCTATCGTGCGGGATTCATTTGCTCTGGAGGCGTATGTCGCGAGATTCCTGCCTATACAGGTGCGAACCTGTCACTTACAGCGTCATTCTAAACGTGTAAAGTCATTATACACTTTTTATATTATTATTAACTTAAATCTAACAATTATGAGAAAGACATTTTTAACAGGCTTTAAGGCCTTCTGCGTAGGTGCCATGGCACTTGCAGCAGTGTCTTGCTACGACGACTCTGCCCTCAGGGCTGAGATCGACAGTCTCGATGAAAGGTTGACAAAGGTTGAGAAGGACCTCAATGAGGACATCAAGAACCTTTCTGACCTTCAGGCTACTGTAGCTAATCTTGAGACCAGCCTCCGTAAGGCTATCGCTGATGGCGATGCAGCCGTTCAGAAGGCTCTCGAGGATAAGCTTACAGCTCTTGAGGCTAAGCTCAACAAGGCTATCCAGGACGGTGACAAGGCTCTTGCAGATCAGCTCGCAGCTGAGAAGAAGACTCTTACAGAGACACTTGCTGCTCTTCAGGCTGGTCTTACTTCAGTTACTTCATCAGTAGAGGCTCTTCAGAAGACTCTCACTGCTCTCGAGGCAACAGTAAACTCAAACTACCAGACTCTCCTCGGCAAGCTCGATGCTGCTGACGGCGTTGTTGACGGTTATGTAAAGGATATCACTGCCGCTATCGCTGCTCTTCAGCAGGCTGACAAGGATATCAATGCTGCTCTTCTTGAGGCAATCGCTAAGATTTCTGTAGTAAAGGTAGCTGAGGTTGACGGTAAGATCGTCCTTACTCTTGCAGACGGTTCGACAGTTTCTCTCTCTAAGCCTCTTACAAACGTTGACAACAACGGTCTCGTTACAATCGTTGAGGTTGACGGTGTGAAGTACTGGGCTATCGTAGGAAAGGAAGGTCACACTGGTGTTGAGGTAGGACATCCTGACCAGGAGATCGAGTTCCAGGTGAATGCACAGACTGGTGAGCTTGAGTATCGTGTAAACGGTGGCGAGTGGATAAGCACTGGTCTTAAGGCTTCTGTTCAGATGGAGAACGCTGCTGTCATCACAGATTTCGTTGATGGTGAAGAGTATGTAGAAATCGTAATCAACGGAACTAAGGTCGTTCTTCCTAAATATGTAGCTGACAATTCTGACCTTGAACTTACCCGTACAGAGGTTGTAGTACCATTCGAGGGTGCAAAGAAGGTCGAGGTGTTTGCTGAAGGCGTTGCTGACTGCTACGTAATGTCTAAGCCAGACGGTTGGAAGGCTAAGATCGAGGAGGGTATCCTTACTGTAACAGCTCCTAAGAAGGCTGCTGTCGAGATCGGCGCTGCTGAGACCAAGGGTGAGGTTCTTCTCCACGCTACTACTGCTGCAGGTACATGCAAGGTTGTGAAGCTTGATGTTGAGGCTATCCCTGGTCTTACTCTGGAGGTTGATACTTTCGGTAACATTACTGTACACAATGCTCTTGCATCTGAGAAGACTAACATGTGGGGAGATACTTCATTCGGCTTCACCGATTTCGTGTTCGGTCTTGCAACTCCTGCTGAGTTCAATAAGGATCCTAAGGCTTATGTAGAGTTCTATAACTCGAATTGGAGCGCTCCAGTAATGGATGACATCATCTTCCCTTCATTCTATAACATGGCAGAGCAGGGAATGTATGTTGAAGGCGAGTATGAAATCGACGTTGTTAAGTCTACAGTCGCTGATGCTTACTTCATGTGGTATTACTCAGAACTTCCTGCAGGTGCGAACTTCGTTGTATGGGTGGCTCCTGCAGATGCTGAGGGAAAAGCTGTCGTATCTGACATGGTCTATACTGACTATGTGAACATCAAGTGGGAGGTTGCAGTCAAGTCTGCTACTCACAGTAACATCACTCTTACCGCTTCTGTTGCAGGTGCTTCGAAGTACATCATCGGATGCGTTGCTGAAAGCGATTACAATAATGATTGGAGCCAGTCGACATTCGAGGAGTATATGCTTGCTCCGATGGGTGGCCCTTGGACTGGTTTCAAGAACTATGGCGCTTCAAATGCTCTCGGAATGGAGGTTGCTGCAGAGGAGGTTCCTGCTGAATTCAACCTCAGTGACATTCTCGGTGCCAAGCTTGCGTTCGGTACAAATTACAAGGTATGGGTAATGCCTCTGTTCGATCACCTTGCTAAGCTGAACGAGGCTGAGTCTATGCCAGAGTATGATTACTATGTATATGACTATTCTGGATTTGATTTCCATGCTCATTTCATGCCGTTCGTGCTCGATGCCAAGACAAATGAAATTCTTGCAGGAGGTGCTCATCAGGCGGAACTTGCACTTAATAAGAAGGACTTCACTTCCATCTACGTGAATGTGACTCCATCTGAGGGAACCGAGAGTGTTTACTATGCATGGTATACTCCTGAGGAGTATGCTGAGTTCGAATCAGATGCTGAAGTGTTTGATGCTCTCCTTATGGACTGCTACTTCCCTCTTTCAGAGGCTGAGGTTGTAAATAAGTCATACATCAATCCTGGTGAGGAGTGGGTGCTTGCTACTGTGTCTGTAGGAACTGACGGTAAGTATGGAGAGGTTGTTGCCGAGACTTTTGCAACAACAGCGTTACCTTATGATTCTTCGATCAAGGCTAATCTTGACTCACTTACCAAGAATGCCGAGACCGGCGAGTATACAGCAGTATTCAATGTAACTGGAGCAACTAAGTTTGTGGCATACAACTACTATGGTTCAAGTGCATCGGCATTCCCTACAAATGTATGTAAGTCACCTGGTATCTATACTCAGTACAAGTGGGTTGACGTTGTAGACGGCAAGGCAACAGTCGTATTCAAGCCATCGTCTGCTTCATATGACTATCTGATCTATGCAGGATATAACATGGTTGATTCTGCGGTTTCAGGCCTTTCAGAGCAGGCATATATCCAGCTTTCTACAAGTCTTGCTGAGTAATCAAGCAATTGTATAATGTCTCAGGCAGTCTCCTCTTTCGGGGAGGCTGCTTTTTTTGTGTTTCTTATGTTCTTATTTCTCAAATTGTTGTATCTTTGAAAGTTTTATAACGAATGTAATCTTAATACTATAATAATTATGAAAAAAATCATCAGATCAGTAGCAGGAATGCTTGTTTCCGCGCTTGTTGCAGCGCCGATGCTTACATCCTGCTACGATGACAGCGGCATCTGGGAAACCATCGAAAAGATGGAAGACAGGATCACCGCTCTTGAAGAAGGTCTAACCGAGCAGGCTCAGGCCATGACCTCATTGCTCAGCAATGGTGCAACGATAAAGTCATGTGTAAAGCAGAAGGATGGTTCGTACCTTGTGACGCTTTCAGACGATACCAAGTTCACAGTGCTTCCTGCGGGTACTGATTTCTCAGCCCTTCTCACATATCAGGAGGTTGCGGGAATCAAATATTGGGCTGTCCTCAACAAGGACGGTCGTGCCGAGATTTTGAATGATGCTGCCGGCAAGCCTATTCCTGTCGAGACAAAGGTCGAGGTAAAGGTCAAGGACGGCAAGTACTTTATCGTTATAAATGGAGTCGAGTATGAGACCGGCTATGATGCTGAGGAGGTTATCCAGGTGTTTGAATCTTGCACCCCTATCAAGGATGCTGCCGGTAATGTATATGCAATGACATTCTCATTCGGCAATGGTGTCGAGGTTACCGTATCCGTAGATGGATATAACGGTGTCATATTCAAGATAGATAATGCCGCTTCTGCCGAGATCGTTACTGAGTATTATGTTCCATATGGTACCACTCAGTCATTCCTTCTCGATCTTGAGGGGGTTGTCGACTATGCTCTTCAGATTCCTTACGGCTGGAAGACTGTGGAGAGAACAGACGAGACGTCAGGAAAGGTATATCTCGACATTACCGCTCCTTCCGAGGCTCTTGTGGAGGCGGGAACTGCATTTGCAGGTGGAGACCTCAAGGCCGTGGCTGTAGTCAAGGGTGGAGATGCTACGATCACTAAACTTGTACTTTCTGCCGAGCCTTTCAAGAACCTTGCATTCTCTTCGACAAGACTTGTTGTGGAACCGTATGCCGGTCTTGTCAAGTTTGCGTACGGTCTTGTGCCTCAAAATGATTTCCAGAAGGAGAGTGTGGTATCCGTGGTGGAAAGCCTCATAACCAGCAATGCCGAGGCTCCTGCCGGATATGCCGTGTCTGAGAAGGCGGTAAATCTGGGCATTGAGGAAATTCTCGGAAGCGCACTCGATCCGGAACAGCGATATGTACTTTTCGTTCTTCCTGTTCTTTATGACCTGAATTCAGAGAATCTCTATTATGTCGATCCTGAGATGTTGCAATCCTACGAATTCGGCCCTATCGTGGTAAAGATGTCCGATCCTGTAGCATCTCTCTTTGATGCCCAGTTCACTCTTGAAGTGAAGGGAACAGACAAGATGTGGGCAGGAACGGCACTTAAGGTTGACGGTCTGCTGGAGAATATTGTATATTCTGTTCAGAATGAAATCATCGAGCCTGTAACGGAAGGCCTTGTATATTCCGGAAAGGCTTCTGAATTCCCTACAGCATCTGCAAACGAGGGAGTAGAGTTCATTCCTGCCACCACATATGTGACATGGTGTATCCCATATGATGCGGAGAAGACAGCTTATACAGCAGATGATGTCATATATAAGGAGTTCACTACCAGCCCTCTGACCCTTGGCGGAACTCAGGAGGTTACAGCTGGTGAAAGCACGACTACTCATGGTTCGATTTCCACACCTCTTTCTTCAGAGGGTGCAGCTGCTATCTATTATGCATATCTGACAGCAGATGAAGGTGGCAGACTTGGTGCAATGGAAGGCATGGACGAGTTCAAGTTCGAACTTATCCAGAATTCAGCTAACAGTCGTCTTGTGAAAGGTGATGAAGCCGTTGCTTTGGTTGAAGGTCTGCTTCCTGAGAGCACGATGTGGCTTTATGCAGCTGCAGTAGATAATACAGGAAAGTATTCAAAGGTACTCTGCCGTTCGGTGTCATTGCCTAAGGTTTCATTCAATTCATTGACGCTTTCATATGAGTCTGTCGAGGTGGGTTCTGACGAGGCGCAGTTCAAGATTGCAGTTGCGAACGGTACACCGACTAATTATATCTATTGGTGTGGTACACTGAATGATCCTTTCTGGGTCAAGTGCGGCAAGCTCAGGACCGGAGCAGAGAAATATATGGCAGTATATCCTGATGCAGATGAGATCCAGAAGGTGATGAGGGCAAATGGCGAGGTGTCGCCGGAAGGTGTCATCAATATTTCAGGTCTCAGAATGGAGGAGGATTATGTGATAATGGTTCTTGCTCAGGATGAGACAGGCAAATATTCGAAGGGTGCTTACAAGAAGTTCACTACTCTTGCAGCTGACCTTGGAACTGTAGTTGTCACTGATTCTGAACAGTGGGTTGCTGCTAAGAATTCGCTCAAGCTTGATTGGGTGCCTGAACTCTTCGTTCCAGCGGCCTCACAGGGTCTTATGGCCGAGTATGCTTTCAAATTCTCATGCCCTGACAATCTGACCGCATATGTGATGTGTGCATCAGACTCATATTTCTCAGAGGCAGGCTTCACGAAGATGGCTCATATCATGATTGAGATCGAGAACTATGCAAGCCGCAAATATGACAACGGACATACTGTCGAGGCAAACGGACAGTTCCTCACTGAGCCTGATTACTACAAGGATGGTGAACTCAGAGGAGGACAGATGATGAATGTCTACGATTTCTATGTGCATGGTTTCCCTGCAATGGGCTTCGCGACATATTTCGCAAAGGGATCGCATGGCGAGGGCAACTGCATTTACTGGGATAACGGTGTGGATGTCAGCTACCAGAGAGCGCTTGATCTTATTGCCGAATACAATACGCTTGCACCTTATCTCAGCAAGGCAGAGGCATTCGGTCTTAAAGGAAATGAGGCGACAGATTGGGCTCAGGCTCTTTTTGAAGCATACAAACCTTACTATAAGGATGCGAAGCCGATCATGTATGAGAATGATGGCACTCCGCTCTTGATCTCTACTCATTACGGTACAGGTGTAAATGATAAGGGAGTGATTCCAGACCGCGTGATCGTAATGCTCAAGGACCTCCAGGGCAACTATTATGAGCCTATGTACTTTGAGGTTCCTAACCATT
>JAEIGA010009610.1_pt1 | contig 14645 bp, 6 predicted proteins | sample 9270691 | NCBI WGS metagenome assembly JAEIGA01 (sample SAMN17057246, study PRJNA624740) | gut metagenome | biome: biome; isolation source: fecal sample | host: Bos grunniens | place: China: Xizang | collected 2019 | reverse complement strand
TTCATAGTTTTCAATCTTTACAACAACTCCTATAGCTCTTTTATATATATTAGTGCAATAATGACTAATATTGTATAAAGATTATTATTTTAGGACACTTTTTTATTAAAAAAGCCGAAAAGGGAAATGCTTTATGGCATTAAATGTTAGTACAGATATTAAAAATATTTTGAAGATCTACTACAAGGATGGGGTTGAGAACTTATTGTTCCGCGAATCCCCTATTGTAAAGTCCATTGGTAAGACTCGTGTAGAGGGTAAACAACAGAACTTTGCCGCAGTATATGGTGCTGGTGGTGCTGTTTCTGGTAAGTTTACACAGGCTAAAGCTAAAGCTGCTGAAGTAGTAAAGAATGCTGAGTTCCAGGTAACTCCAGGTCAGTTGTTCTCTTGCTATTCTATGAATGCAAAAGAAGTTCAGGCATCTTTAACAAAGAAAGGTGCTTACATGAAAGTTGCAGGTAATAAGTTATTTGCTGCTACTTCTGCTTTAAGACGTACTCTTGCTGCTGCTTTCTATGGTAATGGTTATGGTACAATCGGTAAAGCTCCTTCAAGTTATACTATTACAAATAGTGGAACTGAAGTAACATTCGCAGATACTTCTATTGTATGTGCACTCGATGTAGGTTCTGTAGTTCAGTTTAAGGATGATTATACAAGCGCTGACTCTGATTCAACAAAAGCTGAAGTTATTGCAATCAAAGATGACAAAGTAACTTTCAAATCTGCAGCATCAAGTGTTGCTATTACTACAAGTACTTATATTCAGATTCACGGTTCTGTAGATGGTTCTGGTAATCCTTTGTTACCAGTAGGATTGGATGGATGGTTACCAACAGATAGAACTAACATCTCTACTTCTTTCTTCGGTGTAAACCGTTCTGTTTCTCCAGATAGATTAGCTGGTTCACTTGTAGACGATTCTGCATTGTCAAAAGCAACTGCAAAGAAATCTGATACAATCAAGAAAGCAATCGCTCGTATAAGACGTCATGGTTCTATGGCTGATTTGATTATCATGAACGATAACGATTTCTTGGCATTCTCTAATGAAATAGAAACAACTAACACTTATTTCACTCAGACTTCTACAAAAGGTAAAAAGTCTGCAACCGTTGGATTCTCTGATCTTAACGCTGCATTCTCTACAAACTGGATTGAAAACATTGTAGACGATCCTTATTGTCCGCTTGGAAAGTTCTATGTTTTGGATAAAGATTCAGTAGAGTTCTGGAGTTACACAAATACAGAGTTTATCGACAATGGTATTGAAGGTAACAACCCCGGTAAACAGGATGTTATGGACTTTGACAATGATGGAAAAGCTAATGAGCCAAGTAGACTTATTATCGATGATTACATCAATGTCCAACCAGGATCAGGATCAGATGATGGTCCAGACGTACTTGTCACTTTGCAGTTGTATGGGTCCTATGTTGTATTGAATCCATCAGTTAACGCAGTTGGATTGTTCCCAGCAGCATAGTATTTAATAAATACCTCTATTATTCAGGTCAGTCAGGAATGACTGACCTTTTTTGTTGCACTAATAATATAAAGGAAACAAATAAATGGCTAATAAATCAAAGATAGCAAACATACCGTTATCAGGCCCAGTCAATCTCAATAAAAATGAGTTGAATATTGTGGTTCCAGGTGAGGAAGGATTTTTACACAATGATGGTGTTTTATATGGAGATGTTCTTTCTCCGATTTATAAAAAGAATGGAATAAATACCTATGATTGGTATGCCCCTGATGGTAAAAAGTACGCTATCACAAATAACCATACATTAAGAGACGAAGCTGGAAACACTTTACTTACATTTACCGGGGATGGATTCACCCAAAAAGAAGAAGATAAAACAGTTATAGCAAGAGGGGAAAACTATTATGCTAAAAAAACTGGTAATGTGATAGAAATAGGAAGATTTATTTCTGAACAATGGACATCTTCTACTTTTACTTTCAATACCCCCGTTTTATCCTGTACCCTATTTGATGATGAGCATTTAGTTATATTGACAGTAGAAAGTGGGATATATAAGTTGTATTCATATTACAGAAGTGATTTAGAACATCCAAAAGTAAAAACCTTAAGCGAGTTTACAAGTGTTGGTCGGCCTTTTATTACTTACAATACTGGGGCTTATACAGTATGGTCTAATGATACTAATCCTATCGTTTATACATTCAGAATAGATCCGAGTTTACATGATATCGTTGACTTACCTTTTGTAAACAATGATTCAAGTACTATTGTTACGATTAGTAATACATACGATACTAGTATGATGTTGGGATTTACAGAAGATCTTATGAAATCTTCAACTGGTAATAATCAACTTGTAAGGCAATCCATCAAGATTTCTCACTTAAATCCCCTTGGCATTGACTTAAATAGTGATTTCAAAATACAACTTTATTTCAAGCGCTTTAGTAATGGATTTGGTTTATGGAGTGATATGATGAATGATACTTTGGATACAGATTATACAAAGTATCTAGAAGGTGGATCTTATTATGATCACCATTTTGGTTTACTACCCCCATCAAGAATGTCCATTAGAGCATCTGAAATAGAGGCATATAATGCAGGAAGCGCTTTATTCCCAGATTGGAAATATCGTGCAAAACAAAATCCAAATGGATATTATAATAGTGATCAAAAAAATGTAGCTTATGTACAAGATATAGCCAATGATGCATTCACCCTTTATTTCACAGATGTTCGCGACTCGTCTACTTTACACAGTGGTATATCTAGTACTCTTTTGAAAGATTACAGTTTATGGAATCTTACTCTCAATCCATTCAAACCCACTGAAGTGAGTGAGGGTGATGTTTCTCTTTCTTTTGAAATGAGTAGTTATTGTAAATGGGTAGCTCCTTTTATGAGCACTGAAGTAGTTAACACATTAAACTATTACTCAATAGGATATTTTATTTTAGTAGTATACGATGGAACAAGTGGATATGTCTATAAATGGATTCCAGGACATACAAACACAAATGGAAAAGGATTGAGTGGTTGGTTGATAGACGCATCTGGCAATATGACAAGTGCCACAGTATTGTCTTATACATTTTCTGAGAGTGTAACAGCTGGGAAGTTCGAAACTCCTAATGCCATCTTATCAAATGGAGATGTAGTCTATGTAGGTAAACCACCGGTAAGTCAAGATGATAATGAAACTTACACCCCACAAAAGCATTTATTCTGCGGTGGTAAGAAAAAGAGTAGTTTGAAAACTATCGAGGGAGTAAAATATGTAGACTATCCAGCCCCAGGAAGTTCACAATCTTGGATTTATACCGGTTCGTATACTAATGGAAACTTTCCGGTAAAGTTAAAAAAGTGTAATATAAATGCGGATCCTTATCTCTTTAAATATAACTTAATAAGTGAAGGTGGAGTTGTAAGGAAATGGAATGGGGAGAAAAACGCTTACGAAGATACAACAGAGGAAAATACAGTTGTTTATAACGATAATAATATTTATTTATTCCCAGGTGTAAACGTCAATACAGATATCAACGAGAGTAGTACAAAAACACAGATTTATGAACATTGGTATGCTCTTTACAACTTGAACCAAATGGCTGCACTTTCTTACGATGATACTTTATTAACTGATTGGGATTCTGTAACTGAAATATTATATGCAGACTCTTCCTCTATTACTTATAAGGATGCTTTTGACAATGTAATAACTATAAGTATACAAAACAGGCAGAAGAATGATCATCAAGTCATCCTTGATAGATATTTCTTAATAAACACTACTTCATTTTTCAACTGTTATGATATGGTTGATCACAAAATCTTGCATTGGGCACCGGATTGGAATGGTAGGGCTATGCTTGGTAAAATAATAACAGACCATTATGCTAGCGTAGTTGGATTACAAGAACCTGAGGATTTGTGTATAAGTGCTTCTGCTATAAATCCAAACTATCAAAACACAAAAGATCCTATTTCAGGATATGCAAAACCACCTATGATAATGAAAAACGTAATAAAAGATAGGTGGAACTTGATTCAACCTCCTCGGGATGGTCAAATAGACTTCTTTTATTCGAACAATGAAACCGTGGCGGTTTATGATATGTCTTATGTTGGAGGAAACTTCTTTATTGACGGTAGGCAAGTTGCCACAGATTATATAAACGATTACTTGTTTGGACCTAATATTTTTACTAAGTTTATAAAATCCTACACACAGCACAATATGGCTATAAACGAGTCCCAAAATATGGCTTACCCATTAAATGTATATAATGGAGCCGTAGCCGTATCTTATAGAACTTCTAACGGTATAGAAAACGCTGAAAGTGTATTTGTTATTCAAACATTAACTTATTCTATAAGTAATGGTTATATCTTTGAAGTAATATATAATGGTGAAAGTGTAGATAGTTACCAATCTGTTTTGCCAATAAAAGGTTTAAGGTTTTTGGGATGTACTCCAACAAGTGCTTTCTTCTGGAACCAGAGAACAAGAGAAGTGTTTACGTTTAATGGGGATGCTATCATGCGGTTTTATGCAAACTTCAATGAAGTATCAACGGTTTATAATACCTTCTATTTCCCAGATAGCCAAGAACTTTTTATATCCACTAACATTGGGCTAATCTCTTTATCAGATAGTAAAATGTACATTCTGAGAGATTATAATCATGTTTTGAATATGTGGTTCTTTGATGATGTGTTTGTTATCAAAAACGAATCTGAAACAAATAACACAAAAGATACTTTCTGTAGCTATGAACCAAGAATAGGTTATAATGGGGTTCTTAAATATCAAACAAAATGGTTAGGTAGTAAAGAAAACTATAAATCACAGTTTGATACTTTCTATTTAAGAGTTTTTAAGAATAAATCAGAACTTAATGATGATTACGTAAAAGTTAAGAGTTATACCATGACTGATATTGCATGCGAATCTGATAACGAGCCAATAACATACACATTTGATGCTGAAGATTTTGATAGTATTTCAAATGTAGCATATATAAGACTTCAACCAAAATATCAAAAAGCAATAGCAATGAGTTTTGAAGTTGAATCAACACTTCCCATTGTAAGTATGTCTATTGGGTATAATGAACTTGAGGAAACTGCGGCACTTTCAAGGATTAATATATAAGGAGAATGTATGGATGAAAAGAAGTTTAATGATATTGCTCTTATTGTCCTTGTGTTTTTACTCTTACTCTCAATCATCGCTGGTTTTACCTCTACCTCTTATTATAAAACCAGACTTGAACGAACTCGATCAGAACTTGGACAACTTAGAGACGATTTGGAATCAGTTACAAATAGAGAACACGAACTTGAAAATGAGCTTAGAGAAGCTTTTGGATATGTACAAAGAGAGTCAAGTTTACTTAAAGAAGGTGGAACAACAATCAAAGAAATACGAAAGCAAGTTGAAGATTTGGAAAACTATTGCAATCACCTCGAGTGTTACATCAGGGATATTGTTGATAGTTTTAACTAATATATCATAGGGGATTGTTATATGGATAAAGCAACTTTTGTTTATGCATTATTAGAAGGTATTATTTTTATGATACCGATTACCACGCTTTTCGTTAAACTTGGTAGATATACTCAGAGAATCGATTCTCTTGAAAAAAAGGTTGAAAGATTTGAAAATATTGAAAGCCGCCTTTCAACTATAGAAAGTAAAATAGATTTGTTACTAGAAGGTAAAATAAAGTTAAATGAATAAAAATAAACATTTAGGAAGGAAGTTTATAGCTTTCATTGTTTCTTTAATAGCAATATGTGTATGCGCTTTTTTCAAACTTGATGTTTCCATTGGTATTGGGACTCTTTTTGCCATCTATTGTACCGGAAATGTAGGGACAAAATACGTAAACAATAATAAATGAGCCATTAAACTAATAATATAAAGGAAACAAATAAATGGCTCAAATACTCATAAACAACTTGACCAAAGAAGACATTAATAGTGCTTTGCTTAGAATACAAAGGGCTATTAAAAATAACCAGGCTTCTGTAAACGATGTAAAAAACTCATCTTGCATTGTAGTAAATGGGGGTTCCGCCACTGTTGGTTCAAAGTACGATGACAGTGCTTTAATAGCTCAAATAAACGCACTCTCTGCCACTATTGAACAGGCACTTAATGATGTAAATAGAATAAAGAATGAAGTTTATTTATTTAAAGAGGATATAGAAGCAAATACAGCTAACATCACAACTCTTCAATATTTGGTAACAAATATAAACTTTTCTTATGATGAAAATACAAATACAATAACTTTTACAAACTGTGATGGAACATCTACAGAAATACCATTAGTCGATACCACTTATGACTTTTCTTTTGATGATACAACTCATAAACTTACAATACATAATAACTTAACTGATGAAGATGTTTTTGATGGTGTTGTTGATACCGTTTATTCCTTTTCTTGGAACTCCGGAACACTAACTATTACAAACAACAGAAGTAATCAAAGTGTAGCAACTATAAACTTTGACAATAGATATTATACCAAAGATGATATTGCTGCTCTTGTTTTAGATTTAATACCTGCACAAGCCTCAAGTTCTAATCAGTTGGCAGATAAAAACTTTGTAAATAGCTCCATAGAAACTTCTACTGCCACTTTTAGAGGAACTTTTAATAGTTTGGCAGATTTGGAAGCATATAGTGGTCCAAAAGACAACAATGATTATGCTTTTGTAAAAACCCTTGATTCTCAATCTGGATTATACCAATATGACAGATATAAATATAATGGCACTGTCTGGGTTTATGAATATACCATAAACAATAGTGGATTTACTGCTGCTCAACTTGCAGCTATCAACTCTGGAATAACTGACACTCTTGTGGCAAAAATAACAGATGTTTATAATCCTACCATTTGTTTATATAGTAATGGGAGTTGCTGCGGTTCTTTCACTCTCAACCAATCTTCTAACAAATGTATTGGTATATGTAATGATAAAGTAAAGTTTACAAATCTTGAAACTTCAAGTAACCGTCCTTTACTCTTTGCTTCTGCTTCTATTACCAATGAAGCTTGCTGTGGAGTTTATTATAGTAATAAAATATTAGCCAATGCTTGTACTGGGGTCCTAACTGCCATTTGTTTTAATGGTCCAGCATCAAATACTACTTGCTTTAACGGATGTACTTATAGTCAGGTATGTAATGATATAAGAAGTGGACTAGTAACAAGTACAGAGTTAAACAACTGTAACTATATTTCCGGATTTGACATATACTGTGGTAATACTTGTAAATGTACAGTAAATAAAACAAACAATACCCTCTTTTTGGGAAGTTTGGCTTTCAGTTCAGATACTATACCTCTTGTACATGATAGTATTATAACATTAAATCAAAATGGAACTTGTGCGGGTTCATTTACTCTTAATCAAGACTCAGATAAAACTATATCACTTACAGATTGTAGAGTTGTTCATCATTGTTTAGGTTCTACCTCAGCAGATTGTTATAGAAACCTTTTAATAATGGGAGCCGGATTTACTGATGGATGTGAATGTGGGGTTTATTACTCTGGTGTTTGTCCAATAAGATTTAATCATAAAAACGGCCTTTTAGCAACAATGAACACGGATAACTGGGGTTCTGTCTATTCTTCTACAACCAACACTGGTTATTACTTACTTGCCCAATATTATGGGTCAACAGCAGGAGCAGACAGTAACCACGACGTAGAAATGTCTGGAACTGTGTATATGAACAATGCCACTTATGATAGGGGTAGTAGATTTCATATAAGTGTAAGAGGTAGAGGGGCTTCTGTAAGCGGAAATAAAGTATTTAAAACTGATAAAACTTGGGTCACTCTTTGTGCCACTTATGAAGTTGAAGCTTCTACTAACAAGTTTATAATAAGACTTTATGGTAGTGTTCCAAATGCATATACAAGATTTAATACAGTTGTAGATTATGTAGCAGGTGGAGATGTTTCTACCCGTGTTTCTACTTGTAACGTAACTTTCCCTGGAACTTATTTTACTTCCCTTCCATCAACAGAAACTGTTATAAGTAGAACAAGCTTATATGAAAAAGGCGATGTTGGATTAGGAAACGTTGATAACACTTCAGATGCAAATAAATCTGTTAAAAATGCTACTTGCTTTGATAGTTGTACTTATGAACAGGCATGTAATGATATAAGAAGTGGACTTCAGTCTCAAACATTAATAAGCCCTGTAAATATAAATGGGGCAAGTGAAACAACAGTTCAAGATGCATTAAACACTCTTGATGGAACTTATACTAAAAAAACAGTAAATAAAGACTTTTCAGCATCTCATTGTAGATATATTTATTTGGGAAAGTTCCCATTAAGTTCTGGAACTGTAAGTTCTGCTTCTCTTACTTTATATTTGTTTAGTAGCAACTCAGTAGGCAACTATCCATTAGGTAATGTCCAAATGAATGTTTCTTCTGGAGCAGGTGCAAACTGCTTTAATATAAATGGTTATAGTAGTATTCCTCTTAATAACTCATCTTCATCTTGTCCGCGTATCATAGTAACAAAAGATACAACATCGGGTTATCACTGCTTGTGGTTGGATGATAGTTATACTTACTTAAAAGCAAGACTTCAACTAAACTGTGGATATTGTTTTACGTTAGGAGATTTAGGAGCTAACGCATCTCTTTCTGGAACTTCAATATGGACCAGTGAAACCTGTAATGATATTTTCTATGTAAATGGAAGTTGTGTATATTTAACTAAATGTGCATGTGTTACAGGGCCGATAAAAGGCTGTAACTGCAGCTTATTAAACTGCACCATTAAAAAAGTAAATAACACTGTTGCTGGTACAACTGGAGCCCCAACATATAGACTTTTATATGACGTAACTTCTTGGTGGAACGCTGCAGGAACTTCATCTTCTAATACATCTGCAAGAGGACTTATTGGAAACTTTGTAGGATATAGATGCTCTGGATATGGACTTTATACAAATGTTGATGTTGAAGCTTACACCAACTACGGTAGAGGTTCTGTAACTAACCCTCTAACTTGTTGTAATGTATTAAAACTTTCATACAACTTTAGGGGTGGTAATAATATAATACCAGTAATACTTCACGATTCCACTTGTGATAAATATTATTTATCTTTATTGATGTGCGGTTTCGGTGATGTTCCATATACTTTTAATGGAATGTCCTTTGGTGGGGATTGGCTTACTTGCAACATATGTGCCACTGATACTAATGGTACTCTTCCAAGTGGTTGGGAGTTGTGCATTAAAGGAATAAAATGCAATAGTGACTCTTTTGAACTTTATGGCGGAACCCCTTATATAGATTTCCACGCTGGAAACTCTCTTTGCGATTACACTCATAGAATATCAGTATGTGGAGGATCTAATGCAACAAATACTGGTTGGTTACAGTTTGTTGTAAACGGGGTAAACTGTGAGGGAACTTGTACACCTGGAAATACTTTTTATATGTACCCAAACGGAACATTCAAAGCCGCAAAAGCATTGATTGCTGGTTCTGATGCAAGTAATAGTTGTAGCAGAATAACATTAGATTGTTCAGCTCAAAACAATATTGTTATAAACGCCTCTTGTAGTTGCAATAAAGGACTTTTATTAACTACTGCCAATGATGTTACTACTTATTGTTCTCTTGGTATGAGAATAGAGTCTGAAAATGTAAATAGAGGATTGTTTGATTGCGATGGGGGAACTTTCAGATGGTTGTTATATACAGATGATTCTAAGTGGAACTCAAACTTAGATATAGCTCTTGCCAGTGGCAAATGCTTTATTGGTCCTCTTAAAGGAGTTTCTGATTGTGCAGACTTAGTTAAAAGAAATACATTTTCTTCTCAATCAGAAACTTGGTACTTACCTCTATGGTCATCCCAAACTGGTGATTATACTTGTTTGGGCTGTACTTCTAAACTTAAGTTTTGTTTAGACGCAAGTAACTGTGGAGTTTTAACAACTGATTTAATATACTCTCCGAAAGGACTACACACAAATGCTGTATGTTCTATATACCCAAGTACTAGCCAAAACTGTTGTGTAGTAATAGTGGCAAGATGTTGCAATGATTCTTCATTAACAACGAAATGTATGGTATTTGATGGAACTGGAACTCTTTGTGTTGAAAGCTTGAAACCATATTGTACCTGTGGTAGTATAAGTTTCCCAGCTTGTTCTACTACTTATGTTCTGCTTGGATGTTTCCAAGGAAAACAACTTGACAATGAATACCAAATAGGGTTCTTTGCCAGTGGAAGTAGTTTAGTAAATAACGGCGTTCTTAAATGGGTGGGTTCAAATGCTAATACCAACTCTCTTAATAACATAGAACTTAAAGTAACCAACTACTGTAATAGTAGTTATGGTATTACTGGTATAGGATTCAAAAAGACTGGAAGCTGCTGGAACTGTTATACTTGTGTTATCCTTAGAGTATGTAATCCAAGTAGTACTTCTTGTACTTGGGATATCGGTGTTTACAAAAATCAAGTTGGTTTAGGCTGGTGCCAAAATAGATCTTGTTTAGGTTCAACAGCTCCTACTTTTGATTGCTTAATAGCAATACCAACAGGTTGTAGAAACTATTACCATAACAACGCAAACTGCGCATGCTTTACCGGTATATTAAGAGCAAATAGATTTATATCTGACAGTTATCCTCTTAAATATTCACAAACTCTTAATCTTTCTACTCAGTGCGCTGAACTTTTTTATCCAATAGTATATGCTGCAAGTAGTTCTTACGAGGCAGATATAGAAATACAGAGTCCAGGTGGAAGTAGTAGTTGTCCTTATAATCAAAACTATATTCACTATTTCCAGAGAGCAAATGGTTGGAATGATACGAAGCCTAGCTTATATATCCAAACTTTAACAAGATACGATACTAATGAAAATGTCTTTGGATGTATTGGATATGGAACTAAAAGTTCTAACTACTCTGTAATATGGTTAAGAGGTGGAAGATGTTATGCTGCTAACGCAAATGTTTGCTTGAATGTAAAAACTTCCGATTGGACCTCTGGGGGAACTGATTATTCTATATACACTGTTGGAACTAACTTGTGTGGTGGAACAAATACAAATGTTGAAGTATTTGCTAACGCAACTGATTGCAATGGTTCTTTTATTATGTGCAACACTTACGGATGTTTTTACAACAGAAGTAAATGCCCTTACATTCTTAAATGTGAAGTAGATGCCTGTGGATTTGTTGACCATGATAGCTATGTACAACAAGATAACTCTGACAGTGGATGCTTCCCATTGTTGTTATCATATGCAAGTAATCCTACAAGTGGATGTAGCTGTTATTCTCTCTTTACTAGATGCATATGCGTAAATACTAACGATGGTTCTCTTTGTTCTTGTGGTTGCATATATGACAAGTGCGGTAGATTGACATCTTGTGTAGGAAATATAGTTTATGAAGAAATACAAGACGATGATGATGCAGACTTTCCAGTAATGTTGTTACTATGTTGCAATAATGAATGTGCATATTCTGGGCCTTCTTGCTATTGTTGCCACCTTACATTCCAAGCACGTTGCGGTTGTTTAACATCAAAATACTTTAACGGATGCTTGTGCAACTTCAAGAAAATCTACTGCCATACATTTACATTTAGTTCTGCAAATATGTTATTGGAGCTTTCTTCAACTTGTCATACAATGGGTATTAGTAACTATGTTTTGGATTTAAGATATGCAACAGCATATTCTTGCCACACTTATATTTACTTAACTTTATTCGGAGATTTCCAATGTAGTTGTGAAAGTGGTTATTCAGCAAAAATATCTGGAACTTGCTCTGGTATAACGGTATTTGGAACGTACATGAACCAACATATTATGGCATTCGGTTTAACTGGAATGGCAACTTGCAATATGTGTATTGATTTATATGCCGTTGATTGTTTTGCTGGGTGTTTCTCAACTGGTATATGTTGTATTGCTTCTGCTGGATTTAATGTTTATAGCGGAACTGAACCGATATCATTTATCTCTCCAGTTCACGAATCTACAACTGCTTTCAGAGATGTAAGCGCAGAAGTACTTTATGCAAAATGTATCGTTACTACTTCAAAATCATCTACTAAGAAGAACATTAGGCTTTATGGGGATTGCGCATTGAATCTTTTGAGAGATACTAATATATACGAGTATAACTATAAAACAGATCAAGATGATGAAGTAAAACACATTGGTATTATTGCAGATTATACCAATGAACTACTTTCTGGTAAAAATAAAGACTCTTTCAGGCATTCAGACGCCATTGGACTTCTTTTGAAAGCTGTTAAAGAGTTGGATGAAAATCAGCATCCATTTAGAAAGATGTTTAGGAGAATAAAGAAATGGCTAAACCATTTGTTAAAAAAATAGAAATATCTGATGAATCCATAATGGGTCTTTTTACTATTGATCCAGATGCTGAATGGGGGAAGTGGTTTAAAGATAAAAATGGAAAAGTTTTATTAACAAACGTTGACAACAGAAACCTTTGCACTAAACAAGATGTAAGCGTTTTCAGTGAAATAGTTTTAACGATAGACAAGGGTAATGGAGAAACTACCCTTGTTTCCCCTGTAATATTTAAACCTGTTCAATATATGGTAAATGCACAAGGAACAGAAAGGAATAAATATTATTTTGGTAGAGACGCTTGTTTTAATAATGCCGGAACTTATCCTTGTGCAGAATGTTATAACGATGAATGGATGACTATGACTGGAACTGGTTATAGATGCATTTCAATGTTCACTAACTGTCAAGCACAATGTTATTCCGGTTTCTATGAGAGTTTTGATCATGGTTGTATAGATTGTAGAGGTCCAGCCGTTGGTTTAGATGTAGCCAATCATCCTCGGATATTGAAAGAAGTTCAATACGATGAGGACTTTTCTCCTAATACTAAGTTTACATATCAACCGAATGATAAGATAATACCTCGTGAAAGCCCTTGTGATGTTATGTGTCAAGTAATGTTTGTTGCTATGAACCATGTTCATGATGATAATGACCAAACTACTAAAAGTGTTATTTCATATGCTTGTCAGGCAGAGGCAGGTATGGGGGATTACGAACTGTCTTGGGGAGAACCAAGTTGGTATAACTATGGTAGAGGTTTTCAGTGGATTAATGACCAAGCTGGGGAGACTGGTAACTGTTATGGATGTACTTCTCGTTGCGTAAATACTTGTTTCAATACATATAGTTATATGCTTGATTGTAACGGATTCTATGCCGTTCCTGGCCCCAATAAAGATTGGGGAGAAGGTTCTTATACTGACTTCTGGGGTGAGATGACTGGTGTATACCCATCCTCTGGACAACAATCTTGGCAACACAACTTCCCAGAACAACAGCCATATCTTTTGGGAACAAACCGCTCAGATAGATATTACACTTCAACTGGACAAAATGGTTTAACCAACTATAGTTTTTTCAAAGATCAAAATGCCTGCGCATTAAGTGTAGAAGGTATGCAGTGCGCTCATAATACTTCTTTTTATTATTGTCCGAACACCGTATCTTGTATTCAGCAGAATACTTGTTCCAGTAACTGTTATGGTAGTTACGTTGACGATGGGGCGACTTGGGAAAGAAGTTATTGCAATACAACTAACTACTCTTAGGAGATTAAATAATGGTAATAGATGATAAGTTTTTTGGTATAAGTGGAACAAATAATGATAGAGTAAAAATAGGAGACACTCTCCAAATAAATAGCGCTTTTACTATATCTGAAAAAACTTTTCGATGTACTGATCGTCGTGGTAGTTCGACAAAAGATAGAATAATCTTTGTCCCTAACTCTATGGGGGTCGCAGATGTAGAATGGGCTTGGGCCACTGAAGATGATAAATGGACTGGTGGTTGTTCCAACTGCTTTGATATATGCTATAGTTGCTTTAACATATGTGCCCTTCAAGATGTAGGATATTGCAGGGAATGTAATGCTGGTTGCAATACATCTTGTGCTTCTGGTTGTACTTCTTCCTGCACTTCAAATGTTTGCGGATCTTGCACTAACTGTGTTGGATGTACAAGTTATTGTTATACTGGTTGTGCATCTGGATGTTATACCGGTATGCAAATGTGTTCTAATACTTGCACACTTTCTTGCTATGGAACAAGTTATTCTTGGTATGAGCCACCTCATTGTAGTAACTCCTGTTACAATGTATGTCAAACAAGTTGTAATGCTGGGTGCCTTTATTGTACAACTGGGTGTACTGGTTATTGTCAAAATCTTTGTTATGATGGATGTACCTCTGACGTAGAATGGCCTGGTTGCTTTTACTGTTATAACATTGAAGTAAATGGTTGTCTTTCTCATTGCTATTCACAAGTAGTATCTTGTTATTCTGGATGTACAGTTGCCTGTTATTCCTCTGGTGCAAGTGGTTATGTGCCAGGTGGATGTTCTGTTAGTTGTTACAATCAGTGTTATGGTGCTTGTGATGCTGTTTGTGATAATAGTTGCGTTTCTTCTTGCGCATCTGGATGCCATTCTGGTTGCACTACTTCTTGTGCTTCTGGATGTACTACTACTTGTGCTCTTGGATGTACTGCTTCTTGTACTTCTGGATATTCTAACAAC
>JAEIGA010009609.1_pt1 | contig 14645 bp, 16 predicted proteins | sample 9270691 | NCBI WGS metagenome assembly JAEIGA01 (sample SAMN17057246, study PRJNA624740) | gut metagenome | biome: biome; isolation source: fecal sample | host: Bos grunniens | place: China: Xizang | collected 2019 | reverse complement strand
GGAAAGAGAAAACCGTGAATTGGCACACCATTCTTGTGTGTGAGAAATGCGGTAAAATCGTTAAACATCTGTGATATGTGGAAGGCAATTGTTATGTTAATCACAAAGTGGGCTTGCCATCATCAATGGGAATGTGAACACACGATGCAGGTGTATGCCCACTCTGACGACCCTATGCCACGCAAGACGGTAGGAACATACATCTGCAAGAAATGCGGCAAGTTCAAGCAGATTGCATATGGTGGCAATAAGAAAGAAAAATAGAAACTCAACCGATTAAAAAACATTAGTGATATGTGGAAGGCATTTATTATGCTGTTGACCAAGTTGTGCTGTCACCATCAGTGGGAAGAACACTGTGTGGAGAACCTTTTCACTGACGATGACGAAAAGCACCCGTACAAGAAAGTGACAACACTCATTTGCAAGAAATGCGGAAAAGTCAAGCAACTCACAACAGAATTGAGATGTAATCACAATTGGGTGTGCGTACACACGAACAGCGTTTACCAAGACGAAAACGATAAGATGCCATATAAGATGGTAAAGACTTATATGTGCAACAAATGCGGGGAATTCAAACAAATAACTGTTTGAGACCAATCAACTAACGCAACAGAACAAGAATTGTTATGGAACTCAAAAACTATTACTTACAAATTTTTTCTGACGGTGGTTACAGCTACTATGACGTTGTCTTTATGGGAACGGGAACTTGTAGAAGTGAGGACGGCTTCGCTAAACTTTGTGACAAAAACGCAGACCGTTGGCGAAACAGCGAATTCGGCAACTATGACGGTTACACGCAGGAACAGAGAGAGGCATTCGCTAAACGTTGGGAAGAAGCAAAGAACCTGCCCGCAGGAACATACGACTACTATTTCAATTTCATTGACAATTCACACATTTCCGAAGAGGAAAGAAAATTGAATATCTTTGAAGCTATTGTAGCCGATGAAGCGAGGAAATTGGGTATCACCAACTATAAACTTAACTATTATAACGTATGAAACGAATTTTATATCTGATTATGTGCATTATGCTGACCGTTGTCAGCATCAGTGCGAACCACACCGTCACAGCGACAATGTACGATGCCCACTATTTCAGCGGTCGGGCGACAGCAAGCGGTGATGTCGTGAACCCACGTCTTGTTGAGAACGGAAGCCACAGATGGGTGGCACTTTCCCGTGATATGTTCAACAAAGGCTACGACTTTGGTGACGAGATTTATGTTGAGTCGGACATCCCAAGTCTGAAAGGTGTGTGGATTGTGATGGACAAGATGGGTGCAAGACACACCAATGCGATTGATTTCCTTATGACAAAAAAGAGCAGCAAGGGCTTCGGTGGAAGGAGTAAGGTGAAAATCAAAATGCACAAGAAACACAAACCGAAATCGTAACGAAAAGATACATAACGACTTAAATTCGGGTGCTAATTTTAGCACCCGAATTTGTTTAATTTTTGTTAAAAAAGTCCCACATATAAGATATAAAAGCTGTGTTTCCGTGTTATTGTTATATACTAAATGACACAAATTTTGTCAAATTTACACAAAATTTGACAATCAGACAATTATATAAATAGACGTAGAATAATAATGAACGTAACCAAGAGAAACCGTGATGTGGAGGCTTTCAACATCAAGAAAATCCACTCGGCATTGAGCCGCACATTCGCAGCAACGGGAGTGGAACTCACCGATGAGCATTTTGAAGAACTGTATGATATGCTGTATTTTGACAGCAACGAGGAAATCCCCGTTGAGGAAATCCAAGACCAACTTGAGCAGGCGATGTTCAAGGCAGGAGATTTTGAACAGTTGAAGGCTTTCATTCTGTACCGCAACGAACACGAAGTGCTGCGCTCCTCAAAAAATCAGTTGGTAAAAGGTATCACGGAGAAACTGATGGCAAGGGATATTGAGAACCAAAACGCAAATCTTGACGAGGCTTCGTTTGGCGGTCGTATCGGTGAAGCATCAAGGGTTGTCACCAAGCAATATGCACTTGACCATCTCATTTCAAAGAAATCAAGACGCAACCACGAAAACAACGAAATCTACATTCACGATTTGGACTCATACGCAGTAGGTATGCACAACTGCCTTTCCATTCCGTTTGACGACCTGCTGCGTGACGGTTTCAATACCCGTCAGTGCGACATCAGACCTGCAAACTCCGTTTCAACGGCACTCAATCTTATTGCTGTGATTTTCCAAGTTCAGTCGTTGCAGCAGTTCGGTGGTGTGGCTGCGACACACATTGATTGGACGCTTGCCCCCTATGTGCGCAAGTCATTCTACAAGCACTACAAAAAGGGAATGAAATACTTTATGCCCGATGTGCAGATGTCAACAGCTATCAACGACAGCACAAGCATTGACAGTGACCTTTACAAGGAGAACACACGGGTTTACAATTATGCCCTTGACTTGACCACAGAGGAACTCTATCAAGCGGTTGAGGGTATGTACCACAATCTCAACACCCTTCAGAGCAGGTCGGGAAATCAGTTGCCGTTCACGTCAATCAACTACGGAACGTGTACCGAGACAGAGGGCAGGATGGTCACGAAGGCTCTGCTTGACGGTTCAATTTCGGGTGTCGGCAAATTCCACAAGACAGCAATTTTCCCCTGCGGCATTTTCCAATACGCAAAAGGCATCAACGACAAGGAAGGAACTCCAAACTATGACCTCTATCAGTTGGCTCTGAAATCAACCTCAAAGCGTCTGTACCCGAACTATGCCAACATTGATTGGTCGGGTAATGCGGGCTATGACAAGAACGACCCCTGCACCTATTTCAGCACAATGGGTTGTCGTACAGCTAACGGTTATGACGTGAACGGTTTCGGACAGATGAAGGACGGTCGTGGCAATATCTGCCCCGTCACCATTATCCTGCCGACACTCGCTATGGAGGCTGACCGTGACGTTGAGAAATTTATGCGGTTGCTCGGACGCAAGATTGAGGAAGCAAAGGATATGCTCATTGAACGCTTTGAATGGATTTGCAGTCAGAACCCCGCAAGCGCAAAGTTTATGTGGGAGAACGGCACTATGAAGGGCTATGTTCCCGAAGAGGGCATCCGTTCCGCTCTGAAACACGGAACGCTGACGATAGGTCAGCTTGGCTTGGCAGAAGCCCTGCAACTGCTTGTCGGTACAGACCAAACCACAGAGGACGGTATGAAACTCGCAAAGCGCATTGAGGGTCTGTTCAAGAAACGCTGTGCCGAATACAAGGAGAAATACAGTCTGAATTTCGGTGTTTACTACACACCCGCAGAAAATCTCTGTTACACGGCAATGAAGAAATTCAAGGCAAAGTACGGTATCATCAAGAACGTCAGCGACAGAGATTATTTCACCAACTCAAACCACGTTCCCGTGTGGCACGACATTGACCCGTTCAAGAAGATTGACATTGAGAGCCAACTGACGGGTTACTCCTCGGCAGGCTGTATCACTTACGTTGAACTGCCCGTTACCACGCTGCACAACACCGAGGCACTTGAAGAAATCGTCAATTACGCTATGGAACACGACATCCCGTATTTTGCTGTGAACGTTCCCAACGACACCTGCCAAGACTGCGGGTTTACGGGAGAAATCAACGATACCTGCCCGATGTGCGGTAGCCACAACATCCAACGCTTGCGCAGGGTTACGGGTTACCTTACGGGTGACTACAAGACAGCTTTCAACTACGGTAAGCAGATGGAGGTTGGCGACAGAGTAAAACACATCAAAGGTTAAGAAAAAGCAAGCAAAATGCTTGCTTCTTGAAAAAGCAAGTGTTTTTGCTTGCTTTTGTAATCAAATCATTATACTTTAATATTTTTTGATAATTATGAAAAGAATTTTACACGTCATTGCAGGAGTGAGGTATTGGGAAGATACCAAAATTGACGGGGTTGCGGACATTACCATAGATGAACTCGCCAAAGACGAAACCGCAAAGCCGAGGATGCCGTTTGCCGTAGAGCGCAAATTTTCAAAATCCAACGAGTATGATTGGGACATTAAGATTGACGTTGACGAGGGTATCATCCTCGGTTGGTCTGATTTCAATGTTTCCGCAAGCACACACTACAAGGTATGTGACGAATGCGAGATACGGTATTACGTTGACGACAGACTTATGTGTCGCTATGAAGGTTATGTGCCTAAATTCCTTGCCTTGTCAGACGGCTGTTGGTATGATGGTGACTATGTTGTGATGGACATTGACAAAAACGGGAAAATCAGCCATTGGGATTCTGCGATTGTTGAGGATTGGGTTGAAAATGTCTGCGACAGAGAAAATCTTGAATACTGAACAAATGAAATGAGATACCATAAGATTACATCTCCCGACATTGAGAACGGATTGGGTTGCCGTGTCACGTTGTGGGTGGCAGGATGCACGCATCATTGCGAGGGTTGTCACAATCCCGAAACTTGGGATTTCAATGGTGGTAAGCCGTTTGACGAAGCCGCAAAGGAAGAACTGTTCAGCAGGTTGTCGTTGGATTATATCAAAGGAATTACGTTTTCGGGCGGTGACCCCGTTGATTCATACGATGACGTTCTTGCCCTTATGAAAGAAATTAAGGAGAAATTTCCCGACAAGGACATTTGGCTCTACACGGGATATGACTTCAATGCCCTTATCCGTTCTGACAGAGTTGAAATGTTAAGTTACGTTGATTACCTTGTTGACGGTGAATACAAGGAAAGCCAACGTGACATCGCCATCGCTTTCCGTGGCAGCAGGAATCAGCATATCTACAAGTTCTACGCAGACCACAATGAGATGATGGACGTTTCGGAAATGATTGACAAATAACCTATTATTATATAAAACAACATTAACTGAACTGAAATGAAAGACATTAGTACTTACATCAAGGAGAGTAATAACGACTTGTCACCCCGCAGCAGCAAACAGCTTGCACAAATCATTGCGGAGCGTGTTCTGTCTTGGGACGGTGACGGTGTCCTTGACTTGAATGACATTGACACGTCAAACCTTGACCACATTATGCACCTCGCCAAGTTTATGTCATACACAGACTATGAGGGCAAGTCGCCTATGAAGCTGCTCACCAACATTGACATTTCGGGTTGGGACGTTAGCAACGTCACCCACTTTATGGGTGCGTTTCAAGGGTTCGTGAACTTAAAGTCTGTCGGTGACCTTTCAAAGTGGAACGTAACCTCAAAATGTGAGAATTTCCAAGATATGTTCAGCGGGTGCAAGAGCCTTAAAGAACTCAATCTTGCGGGTTGGGACGTATCCAACAAGCGTGCCACATTCACAAGGATGTTCAAGGATTGCGGCAGTCTGAAACGCATCAGCCTTGACGGTTGGACTGCTTATGAGAATGCTCCACAATACGAAATGTTTGACGGATGCGACAATCTTGTTGAAAAGCCCAACATCAAAATCAACAAGGAAGACAACCCGTTGGACAAGGTTAGGGGTTCGTCAGACGACTACCGTTCAAAGAAATACAAGGACGAACTTGCCGCTTGGCAGAAGAAACGTGGTTTCAAACCCACCGACTACAAGGGCAGACCGTTGGGGGAGTCTCTTGAAAATGAAATCAAAGAGTTCACGGGATACCACGTTTGCTCATTGGGTGACGGTGACGATGAATCAGAGGAACAGCAGATGGCTAACCATTTGTATGACAGTCTGACGCACAACGAGATTACCGTTGGTGAAGCTGTAAGCCAAATCCTCAAATTTGTCGGTGACGCATATCCCTCCGACAAGCAAGAAACTGTCCGCAAAGACAGAGGAACTATGATTTTCGGCACTGACGATGATGGCGAATATTGTCTGACCTACGATATGTATTCGGGCATCTTTGACGTTTTCGCTGCTTCAAACGAGTAACAGACTAAATACATCACTTTATGATTTATACTTGCTACGCAGGTGTCGGAAAAACAACGTTGGCAGAGAAAAACGAAAAGGTCATAGACCTTGACAGCACGTTGTTCAGACTTGGTTTCAGAGGTGATTTTCTCAAAGATTGGTACATTATCTACACGCAGGTCGCAGAGAACCTTTCAAAGCAGGGATTTGACGTTTTCATAGGTACTCACGAAATTGTCCGTGACGAACTGAAAAGGAAAGAAATACCTTTCATTGCGATATTCCCTGCTCTTGAACTGAAGGAACAGTGGATTGAGAAACTGAAACAGCGGTATGAGGACACACACTTTTCCAAAGACAAAAGGGCATACAGTTATGCGTTAAACGAATACGACAAGAGCATTTCCGCTCTTATGGAGGAGAAAGACGCACGAATAATCACGGATATGGACTATGTCTTGGAAGAAATGTTATAAATTGGAAGGTATCGGGTGACCGATACCTTTCTTTATCTTATTCTTATGTGTAGAGGCATTGTAAATTTACACTGTGGTTTATGATGTTAGGGAATTTGGTAAAAACAGTTGTTACGCAGGGAACTGCCGAGATTATGAAGAAGAAAAGAAACCAAGACATACAGCCGACCCACGGAAAAGACAACTATTGGAACAAGTTAATCAAGGATGATAACCATTTCAATGTCGGCAATTTCTTTACGGTGGTGACGACAATCATAGGATTGCTGTTGCTGCTCGTCCCGCTATTTGCGCTGATAATTGAGTCGTGGTTCAACCACACAATCACCACAGACCTGCACGGTATGGCAGCTTATATCGTTGCTGTCGTTGGTATTTTCGCCACGGGCGGTTTCACGCACGGTTGGACGGAATACTCGTCAAACAAGTTCAACAACACACCAAAGCCACCGCAGGACGACAGTTCGTATTTTGATTATGAGGAGGACGAGGAACTGATAGAGGAATCAGCGAATGAAGAAGCATAAGAAAAGAGCCGAAAGGCTCTTTTCTGTTACATAATACCGCTGCTGTCGTTATCCCACGGTGTTTCCCCGATTGTCGTGAATATCGTTTCCTTGTTGACGTTACCGAGAAAGTCATAGATGTTCGTGTTTTCCTTTTCGGATTCCAATGCCATTGACGGTGCTATGTCTGAAACGAAATCCTTGTATCTCGGTGTCTGCTTGAGCATCGGCAACTGACAGAATGTCATTATGATGTCGTCATTGCCGTAAGCAGCCTTATACGACCCGTTGCCGTTCTTGTCCTCAAAGTTCTCAAGTTCTCCCGAACTCACAAAGTCCGTCATAATGATGTCTTCGTGTTCAAACATAAGTTTCAGCAGGGAGCAGGCGGTCACCTTGTTTGATGACGTGAATTTAATTCCGGGCAGGTACTTGTTTGATGTTTTCCCTTGAATTTCTTCCTCTATGGTCATTTTCTTGTAACGAACCACGTTGAAAACGTCTATACCCTGCGGGCATACGTTGAACCGCCAATAGGACTCATTCTGATACTCCGTTTCGTTGAGGTTGCTGATGATTTGGAAAAACAGCGCACCGTAAGTGTTCCACTCTATTGACCAAAGGCAGTTCTCCCCGTTGAACCACTGACCCGTGAGCAGCCAAAATTCAAGGGCTGCGTGGTCAAGGTCAACCTTGTTTGACCGCCAATAGCCGACCTGCTCAAACTTGTCTTTGTCCGTCACCTCAATGATGTTGAACACGGTGTAGTCGCCACCGCCACCCTCTGCAAGGTCACACAGCAGAATAAAAAAGTGCTGTCCGTCAGTGAACCGAGAATAGTCATAGTCGGGCTTGAGGTGCAGGTATTTCTTGTACTGTAACGTGATGCTGTTGAGTACGGTATTGTCCGTGTTTTCACAGAGTTTCTCTGCCGTGGGAAACTTAACCGTTCCTTTTCTTATTCTGTTAAGGCATTCCCTGCCGACAAGACATCGGTCTGATGCGGAGAACATTGTACCGTATTGATAGTAGAAATCCTCTTCCGAACCAAGCACACCAATCATCTTTTTCTTCCACTCCTCGTCACGTTTATACCACACTTTTTTGTCTGCATCCCACTGCGGAACTTGCTCCCAATCAACCTTGAACGGAGCGTATATGCTGTCGCCACGCTCTGCTGCTGTGTAGAGGTCATAGAACTTGTTGAAACCGTTCTGTGTTGACATAATGCAGACGTTGGCTGTCGGGTCTGTGGTGATGGTGGGAATAATGTTGTTGTAGAACAAATCAACGTCATTCTGCGGACACCAAGCGAACTCGTCAAGGATAAGGAAATTGATTGTTTTACCCAAGCCCGCTGTCGGTGAGAACGCTTCCGTGCTGATGGACGAGTTGTTGTCAAAAGAGATTTCCGTCTGATTCCATTTCATAGTGCCGCATTTCAGATGGTACGGCAGGAACATATACATATCCTTTATCTTGGAAAGCAGGTCAACTCCTGCGGGTCCCGACTTGGACAGAATAAGACCCCTCTTGTCAACGTTGAACAGAATGACCCACAGACAGTAGATTGCTGTCGTGGTTGACTTACCCGACTGTCGGCAGGAAAGGAAAATGCTGAAACGGTTCTTTTGCAGATGCCGCAGGTAATCCTCTTGATAGTCTCGCAGTTCGCAGGGCAACAAGCCTTCGGGCTGCATAAGGTAGCATTTTGATGCAAAATATATCGGGTCGGATTTGCATTTGATATAGTCCTCAATCTCCTCGTCAGTGTATTTGTAAACCAAGTCGGGTTTGAGAAGTTTGGTGTTTCTTCCGTCAAACGGGTTGGCTTTCAGTGGCAAACCCTTTTTAATGGCTTCAACGGCAGCATTCAGCGATGCTGTTGACCATATAACACGTTCCGCTTTCTTGCCGTCTTTCGGCAGTTTGACGGGGTCATATTCGTACTCACTTGCTGTTTTTGCCATAGTTACAGTTCCAAGTTGTATTTTGTTTTGTCAATTCTTGTCCTGCGGTATATGATTTCCCTATCTGCCCTTTCTTTAAGGCTTGTCGCAGTCCAACTGCTGTCGTACAACTTTTGGATGCAGGGCGGTTCTATCGTGACGTACTTTTTCAGACTGTTGATGTATTTGATTGGAACGTCAGCGTATGTCATTTTCTGTTCTTGGCACACCACATTGAAATACAGTGCGTCATACGACATTGCGTAACATCCGTTGCTTTCAAACTGCGACACTTGTTTATGGTTGGCAAAATTGTCGTTGTATCTGTCTGCAACAGTTTCGTCAATCACTTTATTTGAATGTGCATATCTGTCATACAATATGTAATCGTAGTCGGCAGGTGTGTCGGCAAATATTTCGTGAACACGTTCCACGTCTTTGAGAAAGCGCACATCGTCCTCAAGTATCAGAACCTTTTTGTAACGCATCATCTCGCAGGTTTTCCATACCTCATAGTGACCAACCGCACAGTTGAACAGCCCCTGCGTGACACACTTGTTGGGAAAGTTCTTGTATAGGTTGTGCAACAGAGGACTGTCAAAGGTGAGTTTCCACTCAAATTTCGGTGAGTCAAGAATACCCACACGTTTGAGTTCCTGCTTTAACGGTTCAAGCCGCTCCTTATACGGTATGTAGTGCAGGCATATAATCCTATCAAATAGTTCGTCAAAAATCATAAGTTATAATCTTCCAAATTTAATCCCTGCTTGACGTATCGTCTGTGCAGTATGTTTTTAGGTGTCAGTGAACCGTCAAGTTCACGTTGTATGCAAATGTTCTTGATTGCGAAACAGCGTTTCAAACCCCCTCCTTTATATGTGTAGTGGTCGGGAACTTCCAACCGCACCTCCTGCGACTTCCACAGATGCTCCATTGCGGGCTGATTGGCGATATAGCAGGATGCCAACCATATCGGTGCTGTTCCTGCCGTATCTGCCCAATACTTGTTAATCTTGTGGTTTCTTGCAACGTCTTTTCTGTGTTCAAACTCGTTGTCGGACTTACCGAAAGACGAGTCCCCCAAACAGATGTCATAGTCTGTCGGCAGGTTAGTAAGGATGTTGTAAATTTCTTCCAAATTCTTGAGAAAAACCACGTCATCCTCAAAAATACAGATACGGTTATAACCGAGTTGCTGTGAGGATTTGATTACACGGTAATGCTCTAACGAAGAATTCATTATACCGACTGCGTGTACAGTGATGTTGTTCATCGGTATAGCCCTTGCGTTGAATATGCGGGTACTGAACTCGGAGTTTGTGGTGTATGTGATGTGCAGTTTCTTGCTGTCATACAGACCCACACGTTTCAGTTCGGACAACAGTTTTTCAAACCGTATATTCATATAAGGTATATAGACCAAAACATATACAGCGTCAAACATAACGTCCCATAGCTTTGTGAGCATCTTATCTGTAATCATTTCTCATACTTTGATTTTTTTGGGAAACGCTCCTTAAACAGTGCGTTTACTATTTTCCGTGACTCCGCATAGTTCACGACACCACCGTCATTCATACACAGCACCTGCACGTCTTTGCTGAACAGAAACGGGCGCAGTTCAACGGCAGACTTGTTCGTGAAATTGAAATACTTGTTCTTTCTTGAATGGGAAACGGAATTGCCCGACAGAAAGTTCCAAAAATTTGACACCTCTTGGGTGATGTTCGTTTTCTGTCTGAAAGTCGTGATAGAACTTTCAATGCGTTCCTTGTGTTCATCCCATATCTTTGCCCACACTGATTTGAGCATAGGGTAGATTGAATGGTCTCCCCGCATAACCCTATACTGTATGTGCGGCTGTCCGAAAGCGTCACGGACAAAATTCTCTGTCGTCTTGAGCGACTGACGGTATATGTTCTGTTCACCAACGTACTTGCTGCTCCGTATCTTGATTTTCACCTTTCCGTTCTCCGTGAAGAAATCTTCGGGAGCAAGCGGGTTTGTCGGGAATATGTCGTCATTGCCGTATATGAACCGCTCACTCAATGTGGGAATACGGTACATAAACAGTTCAATGCTGTTGGAGTTGTATGTAGGTAAAAACTGTTTGGGGATAATCTGATTGTGGTAGATGACCTTTACTGTGTTCGTGTTGAGCCAAACGGGTACTTGTGTCGGTCGTTCAACGATGATGTACACGTTGTTTATCCACGGCATATTCTCCTCCAATCCTCTGAACACATACCGTAGCGTTCCCCAATCCCTATATCTCACACCATTGGGTACATACTTTCTCCCGAAACGGGCAGAAACCTTTATGTTCTGTTCTATCCATTCGGGGTCTGTATTGTCAACGTATGTGAGAACGTAATCTATCTTTTCCATTTTTCGTTTTTCGTTTTTCGTTTTTACACGATGTCTGTGAATATGTTGACCATCTGCCGTGCGTCATTCACTTTCTTTGCGTATTTCGGGACGTTGGAAACCAATGACGGGAGCGTTGGAATTGTCACACCACCGATGCCGACCTGCGCAAGCATTGAGTTCACCTGCTCCTTGACAACGGCTTCCGCTTTTGCCCGCACCATAGCCTCCTGCTGTGCGATAAACTGTTTGGCAGCGTTTATCTGTTCTTTCATCGCAGACTTATACAGTTCGTAGGCATAGTTTCCTGCCGTTTCTCCCGCCCACTGTTCAAGGAGTTTCCGCAGGTCGTTCACGGGCTTTATTACAGACTTGTCAACGAATTCCTCTCCCGTTTTCATATACGGGTTCACGATACCCATTATGTTGTCATAGACGAAATCCTCACCCTGCGCCATATAATATGTGGCTGTCGTGATATATGCCGATATGTCATCAGAGTACTTGTTGATGAAATCCTGCGCCACCTTCGCTTTCTCGGTGCAGGAATTAAGGAATACTTTGACTTTGTTTTGCGCCAAGTCCTTTACTTGTTCCTTTGTGCGCTCCTCTGTTGACTTGCCTAATTCCTCGGCAATGACAAGGTCAAAGTCGCCTTTGATTTTGTCTTTGAAAATCTTCTCTGCGTTCTTGAGAATAACCGTGCCATCGGGCGGTTTCATAACCTCGCCAATCACTTGTTCCAACTTTTTTGTCAATCTGTAAGTCGCATAGTTTATCGCACTGTTTGCGATTTCCATAGCGAACTCCTCAAAGTGTTCGGGTGTGAGGTTGCGTATCAAGTTCGCTGCCGCCAAGTAGCTTGTGCCAAGTTCGTTGGCTAACGCTGCGGCATTACCGAATGTCTCTGTGTTGGTGATTGTCGTGAGTGCTGACGTTGCCTTGCCCACAAGAAAATTCTCTCCTGCGTCAAGAGCGGCATCTTTCAGCTTTTTGCCTTTCGCAGCCCCTATTATTTCTCTGAACTGTTCTTTCGTCAGTATTTCTTCCATTACTGTTTCTTGCTTATGTTTACATTCGGGGATATGATAGAGTCTATGTTGTCTGTGATAGCCTGCGCTGCTTTCATCAGCGTTTGAGAAATGGACGGTGTATAGACACCGCTTAACGCTGCCGATGCGCATTCCTGCAAAGCCAATGCAAGGTCGTTAAGCAGTTTTTTCAGAGAATCACCCAACACAGCGGGTTCGGTTTCTGCCGTCAGTTTTCCGACAGTGACCTGACCTGCGTCAGTCTGAATTCCCGTTCCGTCAGCGGACAGTGACGCTTTCGCTTCCTCACCCACGTTAAGTTGTGACATCGCTGTGTTGACGTTGACACCACGCTCCGTGTCATAGGTTATCTTGGACTGTGTAGAGCCACGGTCACGGTACATCAGCACCTCACCGTCAGCAGCAGCCATTTCAGCCATATCCCTGCGTTGGTTGTCTGTGATGTTCGGTGCAGGGAGATAGTAGAACGCATTGTAGTTGTCTCTGTTATGCAGCAGCCACACCTTCGTACCGATTTGGCTTGGGTTGTCAATGCTCCCCGAATAGCCGAGGAACGGGTACACCCACGGCATATCTTCCACAGCAAGCGTTCTGTTGTCCATCTTTGACGGGGCAACAACCTTTATCCTGCCCAACTTTTTCGGGTCTGACACGTCTATCACGGTAGCCCACGTTATGTCAACGTCTTTCAGTTCAGCCATAATCCTGCGCTATGTTAAAGTTGTGTGGTTTCCGAAGATTCGGGCTGTACCTCACCCAACATTTCCTTGTCTATGTCTTGGTTCTCCTCGCTTTCAAAGCCACCGCCCTGCTCTTCTCCACCCATTCCTGCGGGTTGCTCTTCATCACTGTTCTCTTGGGCAATCTTCTTACCCATCTTCTCCTCACGCTTGTACTGCTCGTTCAGTTCAAGGTCTGCCTCGGAGAGTTTCAGATATTTCTTGATGAGGAACTTGGCGCAGAAATACGGGTCTTCATTACCCTCTGCGTCAGTCATTACGATACTGTCCTTGAACGTTCCGATAAACTCAATCCTCTTGGTCATAATGTCAATGTCCATCATTTCCTCAAAGAGGTTGTATGAGTTGAAACGCAAAGACACAGCGTCAAGTATTCGCTTGTCGTTCTTGATGTCGGGGATTTGCAGTGCCAACGAGATACGCAGGGGTTTCAGCAGCACCTCGGAGAATGTGTTGCGCTGACGGGTGACGAAACGTGAGAAATCAATCTCGTCACGCAGTGCTTGGGTCGGGTCTGTGCCGAACCACGTTGTCTGCGCCTCCTTGTCAAATCGGTTCTGCGGTATCTTGGACATCTTGTAAAGTTTCTGTTCAAAATACTTGATTTGGTCACTGTCGTTAAGGGTGGGTCCGTTGTCAACAAGCGTTTCAATTTCGGGTTTCCCGTTCTCATTTTCGGGAAACCAATATTCCTTATTAAAAGGCATATTCACCTTGCCATTCACTTGTAACTCACCCGTTTCCACGTTGAAGGAAATGTCCTCTTTGTAGTTGTTCATCGCTGCCGCAAGCGTCTGTGCGCCTTTGGCACGGTTCATACCACCGATGGGAATTGTGAACATTGTCTTGAACGATGACTGCGTGACAGTCCAAATGACCTGCGCCTGCTCAACTATACGGTAGAGGTTGAACGGACGGATAAGACGCTCAAGGTATGATTGGCGGGTTGACACACCGCTGTCCTCATATTTCACGAAAATCACCTGCGAGTCAAGCAGTTTGCGTTCACGACCGATAACGTCCTTAAACTGAATCCAATAGGTGATGCCGTCAACCACGCTTTTGGTCAGTGTTGCGGGGTCAAGGTCAATGATGCCGATTACCGCTTTCGGGTGTTCCAAATCGTCATACACGATTTCGTAGCAGAGAATCCCGTCAATCAGAAACCTCTTGAAATCGTCCCAAGCCGTGCGTTTCCAATCCAACAGCATATACAGCTTATAGAACAGAGATGACATAGCTGCGTTGATTTCCTTTGACGATTCCTCGTTCAAGTCCTGCACCAATGCGTCATCCAAATACGGTGTGCAGATATATGATTCCTCTGCGTCATAGACGATGGTTTCATTGGTCATCACGTCAAGGATATCCTCCAATTCGGGCTGCATAGCCAACTTGCGGAGTATCTCTCTCTTTTGGTCTAATGTCTTTTCGGAGAACGATTTTTCTTCTTCGGGCTTTACTTTCCAAGAGTTGTTTCCCGCACCGAAAAGCGTCTGTTGCAGCAATGCGTCCTCTTTGGGCTGCAATGCCTTGTCAGCGGGTACTGCCTGCATATTACGGTACACCTTATCGGTGTAGTTCATTCCGTAATTAGACAGTGCGGTGAGTATTTTAGACCAACGTTTCGGCTTTTGGTTCTGTGCTATACCCTGCGTTATCACATTTGATACAGCTTC
>JAEIGA010009608.1_pt1 | contig 14645 bp, 14 predicted proteins | sample 9270691 | NCBI WGS metagenome assembly JAEIGA01 (sample SAMN17057246, study PRJNA624740) | gut metagenome | biome: biome; isolation source: fecal sample | host: Bos grunniens | place: China: Xizang | collected 2019 | reverse complement strand
CTGACAAAATATCCAAATTCATCGTAAATACCCTCATGCCACTTATAATAATTCGCGAAACCTTGCCCATCAGAATACAAAGTCTTCAAAGACTCAATAGATTCTAATTTTTCCTCAAGCCCCGTAATTGCCGAAATAGGGTGTTGGTCAGAAAGGTCTCTGCCATACAAAAGAGGGTGGCTACGCTCGCCATTCCCACTCGTTATATCCCCAAAGCCCTCACCAACATCAACCTCTACCTCTTGGGGTGCTTCAACATCAATTGTTTTTACTTCTTCTGATATGGTCGTAGAGGGTTCACCCTCTGTGATTTCTATGTCAACAAGCTCCTCTTCGACATATATTATCTCTTGGTTTTCCAAAATTTCTTCTTCCATATCGTCACCCCATTATACTATTCTACCGCCGTCTAAGAATATCACGCCGTCTTCATCAGGTTCCGGGAACACCACATCTCCTAATGGTTCGTCTCCGTGAATAGGATACACAGGAATCGCAGTCTTTTTACAACCAAAAGTTCCTCCATCTTTTGGCGTTGCTCTAAGCTGAACCCATGCCTTCTTTTTATCACTAAATCTTAATGTTTCTTCTTCTGTAAGAAATACCGTTAGCTGTTTGGAACTCTCACCACATCCACATTGCTCTATTGACTTAACAATCGGCAAAGGTCTTTCAACCGTTCCATTGTTTCCGTCTTGCCAAAACTTAACCTCTGCCTTAACTAAACTGTCAAAGGAGCAAGGCAAATTAAAGTGAAACGGAGCAACTGTTCCTCTTATCATATAATCACCTCTTTTAAAGTGTTAAGATTTTAGCAGAGTATAAACCGCCCTGCTATCGGGTTGCGAGTATTTCAGAGATTGTCCCATCAATAATCCGCATGGATTTTTCTATATACAGCATCTGCAATTTGATAATATCCATTACTGTTGGGATGTAATCCATTAGTCTGTATTTTTATCGTCTCTTTACATCTGCTATTAACAGACATATCGTCTGTAATACAACTATATTCAGTATCAAATTGTCCCGAAAGATTGATACTGTCTACATTGTTTGGATATTCATTCGATAATTCTAAATTGATTTTATCCAGCTCGAACACAAACTCTTGCAACTTGTGATAATTGGCCCAAATGCCTGTTGCTCCGTAGTTGTTGGCACAACCATCTAATGAAGGAATTTGTACACCAACCAATGTAATTTTAATTGCTGGGTTAAATGTGATAAGTTTACCTAAAAATGTTTTCGCATCTGCCTTTAATACATCTAGTGCACCAGCCGAATTCCAGCCCAATAGAATGAATACTTTATCAATGGTATCTACGCCAATATCGTTACAATAAGCTGCAAAATCAATTGCTCCATTATAAACAAATGGGTTGCCTGCTTCTGGTTTCATAGAATGATAATTAATATCTTCCGTGTTAGTTCCACCACTAACCCAAGTTAATACACCGCTTGAGGCCAAGGTACCTTCTCCACTGTACTTCTTGAACTTCAATCTACCAACCTCAATCGTTTCTAATTGCCACTGTGCACCGTTTACATCTTGGTAGACACTTTCTTGGTCTGAGTCAGTTTTATTATGAGTTGCAGAAACCCAGTAGGCACTAACACTGCTCGTAGTATTTAAATAGTTGCTATATTTCCAGCCGCCCGATGCCTCGTATCCTGCATCACCGAGTTTCTTTTTACCTATAAAGTTAATATTGCCTAAGCCATCACCGGTAGGTGCATCAGCTCCATAGGTAGTAACGCTGTTTGTGTTTGTTAATCTTCTATGCACCTCATTGCACCATAAGCCAGATTGAGTAATACTATCGCCAATGCAAAGAATATTAACATTCTCCGCCGGAGTAGTTGCTTTTTCTGCTACTGCTAAAATAGTGCTTTGAGTATCTAATACTTTTCCGTTATCATCGCTAATAGTAATGGTTAATGTGTAATTACCAGCCGCAGTTGGAGTTGCTTCAAACTTGCGGCTCCAGGGCTTACCAATAGAGCAATTAACTAAGATATTGTAGTTGTAAGGATTTTTACATAACATTACACCCTTATAAAATAACTCAAAGGTATCTCCTACAACTAAGTTATATTTCTCTGGTAAATGAAGAATATTGTATTCAATTTCTTCCTCTTCTTCTGGCACTAAATCGTCTAAATCTTGGATTTGAGACGCTTTAATCTTCAAAGAAGGCATATAAAAGCCCGACGCTTCGTCAGATAGATATTCCTCATATTCCGTTGCCTCGTTACCTTTTTCCAACTGAGGATTGATTGTTCCGAGCCAATAACTACCATTCAATATCAAGTAAGATACGCCTATTGGGATAGTAATTGTAAATGTCGTATTAGGCTCATTACTGCCCATCGAGCTATCGCTGGAAACAAAGTTCTTACCTTCGTCATAATAGACAATAGATAATACTGACCTTTTATCCGTAGTAATATGGTTACTAAAGGTGTAATTTGCTCCCGCAATTACAGGAATATAATCTGTAAACGTATAATACTGAGCATTTGCATTGTCAGGGTACATTTCAATGTCGCCCGTTACTGTACTTGCCCAACCACCTTTAGTAATTTTTGACACATCAATCAGATTCCTTCTCATATTCTTTTGAATATTAAGAGAGTTGTAGTTATCTGTAATAGCATCAATTTCGTCTTCTATGTTGATGATTCGATCTTCGTAATCTGCTGGAACGAAAGCGTTCCCTGTATTCGCCCAAGCAAGCGTTTGAACAACTTTTGGTTCTTCTATCTCCTCGTTAACCGTAATAATTATATCTTCGGGATTCGTTGGTGTTGTGAAGGCAATTCTAAACACACCATCAGAAGCCAAATTTTCATACAAGACAGTAAACATATGAACTTCCGTTTCTGCATTGTATGTGTAGTCAAGAACAGTGTTGGGAAGAGTGGAAACATATCCTCTTTGGTTAAATGCTGAACCAGATGTGTTGATTCCAGAGAGCATAAATCTATCGTTGTTTGACGCGAAATCTGTTCCTTTAATTCGGATTACATCGCCAATTTGGAGTGGCGTACCATCCTTTCGCTGAATAGGGTTACATACCGTTTTCCCACTTTGTGCTGACATTCCACTGTTACCAATTTTGTAGTTGTTAACCCATTTTGAAGTATCAGTGGTGTTAGCAGTGTCTGGTATAGCGAGGTTGGTAGACCCATCCTCTAACATTTCTGTGTACATATAAGCATAGATATAGCCATCAGGAAGTACATATAGCTTAGAAGTATCAGTGCACTCCTCTATAGTCTGAGCAAATTCAGGCTTTAACTGACCTCTTTTTGCGAGTTCGGTAGACATAAAATCAATGTTATCAGCTTCTATCTCCGCTTTGTCCTCTTCCGTCCAATAGTCAATGCCTCGGACGGGCGTGTAACCATCTTCTACGGACTCGGCTATGGCTCTTACTTCCTCAATGGAAGTTTGAAGTTCATGTTTGTCAGTATTGTCCATAATTGTAATTGATGTAGCCATAATATCATCCTCCTTGCTGTATTAAAGTTAATTTCCCGTTGATCACATGCAGTTCATAAGTAACTCCTGTTTCATCGTCGGTAATAGCTATTGTGTTACCTTCAGAGACTGCGTTTAATTGATTATGAATGCTATTTAATTCTTCATCCAACCTTGTACCATCTTCTCGTGTTTGAATAGCGTTTGCTTCCATTAAAGGAAAATCAGCATCGTTTACTTGTTTTAATCCAGCTATCATTTCTACATTTCCGTTGTAGTTAGTTAGTTTCATATCATATCCCCCTTAGTAACTGTTATGTCGCCAAGATTTGGATTCACAGAACGATAAATATCGTATTCTGTGGTATATCCATAAGAATTAGTGAATGATGCAGTTCCGGCTAAAATAAATCCGCCTTCCATACCATTAAATTTAAAACTATGACGACCATAAGGAGTGCAGTACCAACAATAATACTCGTCACCATCTTCTCCATTAAAAATAATTTTATCAGAATTAAATTTTGACATCCCCAATGAACTTTTAAAGTTATCATCATAAGATTCTGGTATTGGTGCTTTTCCGTAATATACTACATCATAAAAAATAATGCTTGCTTCGGCGGGTGCACTACTCCCGCTACTACCTTCTTCAAATGGAGAAATACACCATTTTGTATTTTCTGTGATATTATTAAAAGTATAGCTGCCACTCAATTCTGGCTCGGTGATTGTATAGTGCTCTACTATGCCACCAGAAGCATCTAATCTGTCAACCCAAACCTTACTAGGGACTTTGTTAAATCCCCAATAAATCATCGCCCTTTCCACACTTTGACCATTTATGCGCGAAATTTCTTTTCCAGTTTCTGGGGCGTATTCATCTATATCATCAACAACTTCGAGAAGACAATATTCAAACTTCAAAGGGTCTATTTTGTTTTGAATTTCCGCAACATCATCCTCTAATGTTGTGACTCTCTCTTCTGAAACCCCACTAAAATCTATTCCCGTTTCTTCGACGACTACGGAATTTGTCCCCAATTGTGTGACTCTGCACACTATGTTATTTGTGTATAATATTAAATCGCCGACTTGTATTTCTCTGCCCTCAACGACAGAAATATATGTCTTATTAATCGCTGTTCCGCCCTCATAAGCTATTGTCGCAACCCACATGCTTAGACCGTTAAAATCTACATCATTTTCTAATTCTGAAATTTTTGTTATCTTGTTTTTTATAAAGTCTGCCTTACTCTCATCTGTTTGCGCCCAGTCAGGCTGAGGATTGGGCGTTGCAATCGTGTCTCCTATAATGCAATCGCCTGTGACTTCTAACACCTCTAATGCCGTAGCCTGTATGGTATAGTCACTCTGAGGTACTCGCCCCACACAACAAACCTCAACGGTACCATTCCTATTTTTTGTAACAAAAGCCAAACCCTTATCCAGTTGTTCTTCGCTTAGCTGCAAATCTACTTTATCTCGTGCCGTAACAGTAGTACCAACGACCTCAACAGTTTGATACCATCTATTATCTGTATGCTGCACCCAATCATCTACATATAATGTAACGGTAGCCTGACGGGCTACAGCTTGTGTTACATCCGTTCCACCTGCCTGCAAATAGCCCAAATCTTCATACGGGGTTATACCATCACCAATTTTTAATTTGTGCTGTGAAGCCACTTCATCGAGCTCGACGACCAATTCTGCTTCATATGGGGTTTCTTTTGAATTTATCCACTCTTCTTTTGTGCCTCGTCGATGTTGCGTTATATATTGCGCCATACCATCTCTCCTTTCTTATATTAATTAAAATTAATTTATCGCTCCGTTAATATTAATTTCCCATTCATTACGGATAATTCATATACGGTTCCTGTTACAGAATCTGTAATTGTGTTAATATTACTTTCTATGGACGCAACAAGATTTGTTACCGCCCTCTGAGACATTACAAGGCTCTCACTATCGCCAATCTCCTGAGTAACATCCGGCACTTCTCTTGCGAGTTTAATTTTAAACTCCTCTTCCGTGCCCTCATAACCACCCTCTTGGGCATATTTGTAAGCGGATTTCCCAGCTTCACCTTTTATGGCAGGAACCTCAATGATTTTCCCATTTTTATCTCTTACTCCTAAAATAGCCATTACTGTATTATTCACCTCCAATAAACTTAACAGAGAACCATCTAAGCCGTTCTTTGCCATACATAAACTGTTAAATAAGGGGGCATATTGTTATGCGACAAATTCTCACCAAATGTCATATTTATACCACCAAGGCTATGAGAAGAATTAACTTTACTACCGCCATCTCTATAGAGACCTTCAACTGTATTAGTTGCAGAAAATGCTGGTGTGTATCCTGACAGTGAACCAACCGCTTCAATAGGTGTTCCCGCATTAACATTATGCATACGAATATATCCACCAATAGCAGGTAGTTCTGCTGGGGTTAACTGATGAGCGGCCTCTCCGCCCGTAGATCCAGCAATATAATTATCTCCTGCTGAAAGCAAAAATCTATCTTTAATTTGTTCCCATTCACCAAAACCAAAAATTGTAGAAGGATTTACATTTGTTGCCGAAATATAAATAGCTCCTACAGCATATACTTTTTTTAAAACCTCTGTCACCATATCTGGAACTTCTTCCTTTAAGGGGTAGTCTACCAAGTTTATTTCCTGTGCACCGAGAGACTCCCAAGCTCCCTCAACCCATATCCATTCCTCGAAAAGATTAGAATTGGTCTCGTCCGTGTTAGGAATTCTTAAAAGATATAGGATTTCCTCAGCTCCCTCTTCCGGAAGAGTATCTACCACTTGTCGCTCAAATTTGGGGATAGCACTAATAAGCTCGTTAGTTTCTGTTTTATTGTAAGTGTTGTTTTTATCATAATAATAAGCCAAATCTGTTACAGTATTTTTGATGTATCCACTGTCATTTTCTAACTGAGATACCTTGGTGGCCACATCAATAGAGATGTTGCCGTTTTTATCGGGAGACTGACCGTTAACCGTCTGAACATAGGTGTCAATTTCACCATTCGGGTCTATTTGAACAACATAACCCTCTGGCATATCTCCACTTCCAACATAAATGCCCCTAATCTCATCCGCGGACATGCCAGTGAGAGTCTCGGCGTCTTTGGCATTTAATTTAATTCTTTGGTTGTTAGGCGACTCTTCTGTACCAATATTTAAGTCCACATAAAAACAACCATCGTGTGTGATATAACACCATCCCTCATGAAACGGAGTTACATCCGTGGAAATGTTAGTTTCATTTCCGTGCAACATTTTAAAAAGTGCCATATATTTTATTCTCCTCTCTGAGTAAGAAATTTAAAAATAGGGATAGTGAGATTGTCCCACTATCCCATAGATTTATGTGAGTTTAACTAAAACTCACCCCAAGAATTGGCTGCAGTCACAGCCGCTTCAATAGCAGCGTCAACTTCCTCCTGAGTATACGTCTCAGCTTTGGTATATGAGTCAGAAGTATATACGGTGACTTCCTGCCCATCGACCTTAATGTTACCATTAACCTCGGAAGCTTCAACCTTGGTGCTCTCAGGAATAATTACCTCGAGACCGTCTTCTGCAAGAGTAAGAGCGTTGCCTTCAGCAGCAGAAATCTTAGCAGCAACAGTAGGAGCTGTGGCAGTACCGCCAACGGTAACGGAAGCGTCACCTGCGGCAACAGATGCAACCTTGTTGTCAATCTCAGTCGCAAGAGCTTCAGCAAGATCAGCCTTTGCAACTTCATCCTTGTCTGCAAGAGCGCCGGTAGGAACGGTAATGTCAACTGTCTTGTCTTTGATTTCAAGAGCCGTACCGTTTACCTTAACAGACTCGATAATGTTCTCCTGAGCGTTAGCGGGAGCGTGGTCAACCTGAGAATGAGCGTAAGCATCATCATACTGACCCTTAAGCTCGTCAGTAAGATCGTTAGTAGAGAGACCCTTACCATCTACCTTTGCAACTTTGTCATTGAGAGCATCCTCAAGACCATCCACCTCTGCGATGGAGTGCTTATCAGGATGTGCGTATACAGTGACTTCCTGATCATTAATCTTAACTTTACCGTCGCCAACATTCTCAACCTTAGTAGCACCCTCAGTAATACCTTCTACCTTAGCAAAGTGCTCCTTAGACATAAGGCCATCCACATCGGCAGTTGCCTTCTCGTAAGTAGTATCCTGTCCAGGAATGCCAAGAGCAACGATATCTTCCTTGGTAACGGCAACGGCAGCACTTACGTGGCCTTCTGCGTCAACGGTCACTTTGTAGAAGCCCTCTGCATAAGCGGTGTGCTCGGCGTGCTCATACTTGTTAGCCTCATCCGCAATACCGTTAAGCTTATTTAAAAGCGCAGTTGTGAAGTCCTCAGTAGAAAGTTGCTTGCCATCTACCTTTTCAACGAACTTGCCGTCTGCTTCGTTCTTACTATATGCATCAAGGTAGATAACTTCAACAGAAGCACCCTCTTCACTAGAAGTAACCTGGAAATATACAGAGGTAGCTTCGTCGCTCTGACCCTCAAAAGTGTATTCAGTGTTGGTGTCCTCTACATTTTCAGTAGCAGTCTTGAAGTTAGTTACATGACCGTAATCATCAACTTCCACAGAAGTGAGATATGTTCTTGTCTTCTTGTCGTCTTCCGTAGCAATATCTGCAGGAACCGACTCAAGCTTGCTGTGCTTGTAGGTAATAGTACCGCCAGCAGCAACAGTCTTTTCGAGCTTATCACCAGCCTCGAATGTAAGAGTGGAATCATTGTCTACATCAGTCACGGGTCTCCAAGTATCCTCAATGTCGTCACCAGAAGGAATAATAAACCACTGTTCGCCATCATAAACAATAGAGTCTCCAACCTTAGCAGTCTCACCCTCAACAACATCGAAAGATGTGGTTACTTTATAGAAGTCACCCTTAGAAGGATTCTCGGGAAGTGCCGTAGCCGCACCCTTGAACTCCATTGCGGCGGTAGTTTCGGATGCGATAAGGGCTTTCAATTCAGCCTCATTAATGCCGAACTCTCTGAACGCGAGAGTGCCATCCACGAGCTGAGCCTGATAAGTCTTTTTCGTTCCCTCGTCGTAAACGATCATACCTTCGTATGCAGCGTTGCCGTCAATCAAAGCCTGTAATCCATCGTACTCAGGAACAACCTGTCTAGAATCAAGGGGCGTCTTGGCCTGAAGGTCAAAGCCACAACCCAAAGTAATATTTTTACCTAAAAGATAAGTCTTTTCAATAGCCATCGTTCAAGTCCTCCTGAATTAATATTTGAAGCTTACAGCAAAGTCGGTAACAGTAGTAGCACCACTTGTGTAAACATAGTATGTCTGAGCAGTTTCATCAAGACCAGTAACGCTAACTTCGCTACGAGTGTAGTTGCCGATAGTTTCGAAGTTGTTGGGGTCAAGGATGCTCTTAAGAACGCCGTGAGCCTTGGGATAAGCAAATACCATGTGTCCATCACTTACGGTGAAGGAGTTAGACTTGTCGCCCTTGCCCTCAACCTTCTTAGTAAGGCTTTCTACAAGAGTTTCGTCAATAGTAGTTCCGGCTGCACATACACCCATATAATAAGGATATACGAAGCTCATAGCAGTAGTCTTTTTCTCCTGAACAGTACCCTTAGCGTCAGTAACCTTAACAGTAAGTTGATTACCGTTCGTAGGAACCTCAACAGAAAGACCAGAGAAGGTAATTGTACCACCGTTCTTAACTGCGTCGCCAGTCTTCTCTTCAATAAGAGTAGAGTCGTTATAAAGAGCAACGCTAGTAATAGCCTCGGACTTCTTGGTTACAGAAATACTTACGCTTGTAATAGTCTTAGTAACACCCTTCTCATAAGTGCCACCATTGGGAGATGCAGTAGCATTGCCAACGGAAGGCTGCACATAAGGATAAAGGATCTTCTTAAGGATTTCATGAGTGGTCAAACCGTTAAGGTCTTCACCAGCAGCAACACCGCCGTGAGCATTAACAGTAACCATATCAATTTCAAATTTATCTTCTTCATCCACATAAGTCTTGGCCTGAGCCAAGATACCAGTGTCGGTATTGTTAATAGCGGCAACATCATCCTGAAGTGTGTCAATTTCACCCTCAGCAGTACCTACACGATTACCCAGCGCCTCAAGGTTGCCAGAAGTAGCAATACCGTCGGTCTTCTTGTTGATGTAAGCGATAACGGATGTGGCCATAGGATTACCATCCTCGCCGTTGGGAATATCACCCACATATGCTTTAGTTGCGTAGGAATCAAGACCAAGAAGTGTCTTCATTTCCTCCGCAGTGGGCTGCTTATTAATCTGAATCCAACCCTTAGCAGAATCATATCTTGCAAGAATGTTCTCACTAGTGCAGTAATACATACAAGTTGCATGAGCACCAGTAGTAGGAAGAGAATTTACATCTGCAACTGTGATGAAATCACCGTAGCGATGATAAGAACCATTCTCTAAACCAAGGTATACACCCTCGTCTTTAGTAAAATAGAGAGCGCCCGCTGTGGCTGTTTGAGGCAAGTCGGCTACATTGCCTCGTAAAAACTTGATCATGTTTTCATTCGCCATAATTGTTTTTCCTCCTAAAATAAAATTATTTTAATAATTATTTAATATATCATCTCTAATTTTTTTATTTACATATCCTCCCACAAATATGCCTGCTGAATTTGTGCAACGGATTCTTGAATATTTTGTACTTCCTCTTTGGTTGCATACTCCGTAGAAATATTAAGCGCTTTAAGCTCATCAAGAGCTATTTTGTCCTCTTTAGACATAGCACCGTCAGCTTCACTCGTCGCCAAGTTAATCAACAACGCCCCACCTACAGCCACAAGACCATGAGCTTCATCAGCTATTTTCACCGATGCCGAATTAACATAAAGACCATCGTCTTTTACCACAAGAGCATTATCAGCTTCTGTGGAAATAGCAACTCCAATTGTCTTGCCACCATCCTCTGCGTTGGCAATAACCAAAGTGCCGTCTACGGGCTTAAGTTTTCCAACCCCAGTACCTGTTGTTTCGTCTATGTATTTATAAATTTTTTCTTCTATGTCTCTTACTGCACCAACCGTAGTTACAGTTGTATACATCTCTTCCTCTGGAATAGTGTAAGCGTCCGTAACAGGTGCATAAATTGTTTGAAGCCACTCTGTTCTATCGGGTGACATCATATAGCCGCTTTTAGTCTCTGCTATGAAGTATACAACTCCATCTGCCGCACAAGGACACGAGGGCAAATCCGCTTTGGTTGGAATTACTTTGATTCCTTCAGTGTATGGGTGTTGACCTTTATATATCTCTTGTGTATCTTCGCAAAAATAAAGGGCGTTAGGATCGTATATTTCTCGATTGATATGTTTCTCTTTGGTGGTTTTTATAAATCTTACATTAGCCATTATACATCCTCCTCCCATTCATATTCGCTTTCACCCTCACCATCTACCCAATCATCGTTAGGATTTAAATCAACGGGGGCAGGGACGGGCATATCATCCGTTGCTTCTTGGACTGTCCACGACAAAATCTTATTTTCATCAACTTCTGGCACGAACACTACAGTAGGTTTGCAATCGCAGTTTCCACCACCACCCTCGGGTGCGAGTTCTTTTGATATCGCAGAAACGGGCACGCGAACCCTGTTTGTCAAAAGCCCCTGCCCATCCTCAACAGAGATTTGAAAATAGCCCTCGTAAAGCACTTCTTCGGGCACTTTGCACATATTGTTTTCGTCAAGTGGTTCTCGATAGTTTTCACCACGATAACTGAAGACGGCAGTTTTGACAGGAGAGATATCCCAGTCGGGCGTGTTGAAGTTAAATTTAAAAATTGTTTTGGGGTATGTCCCCTCATAAATCACTCCGGAGCTGTAACGGCGGAGTCGCGAGTCTGCGATATTAAACAGAAAAACCTGCACGTCGCATCAACTCCTTTCTTTGGTTTTATTTATTCATCTATGGGCATACGAAAATCTTTAAGCTCTCTCTTGTCCCATAAACGTTTGCATTCTGCGGTGCGTTCATTTTTTGCCCACACAAAAACAAGTGCATCTGGACGTTTTTCACTTGTGTATATAATATCGTATAAGTCAGCCGGACCAATTGCATTAAGCATTTGATGACATTGGGTCATGTTTGAAATGAAGATGCAATCACTCGGCATATAACTTTTTCCTGTAATTTTAGATGTAATCATTTTAATTTTCTCCTTTTTATCAGCGTAAAAAATAGGGATATCCCGATCTTATTCAGATGTAGAGATATCCCTATCAGTTATAACTACTTCCACATCCTCTGTTGGGATAACTTCTTCTATTTTGGGGCTTTTACTTTCTTCGAAACAAACTTTACTACAAAAGCCCATATCTTTATATTTAATGGGTCTAAAAACGCATGCTCGGCAGTATACGAATTCAGAACCACATTGTTTGCATACATGAATACTCATATATACCTCCTAATTGAAATTAGAGGGGAGTTTCCTCCCCTCTTCTATAAGTTGTTAAAATTAAGCTCTAAGAGCCTCGTCTTTAACGATAACGATGTCTACGAGTTTCTTCTCTGCGTCGCAGTAAGCAGGCATAGCAGTGATTTCAAATGCATGAGCACCGTCTCTAGCCATTCCCCATTCTGCCTCACCAGAGAGTTTACCTCTCATGAACAAGAATGCAAAATAGATTTCCTGTGTACAAAGGTCACGAAGAAGAATTTCTGCAGTAACATCAAGAAGTTCGTTTTCTGCATCAGCAAGAGCTGTGATCTGCTCACCAGCAGGTGCTGTGATGTCATAAACAACGAGATATTTTGCTCCTTTTGTACCACCAGTAAGTGCTTTGTCTGCAACAGTTACAGTTGCAGAAGCTGTAGCAGTTTTGAAAGAACCATCTGTGTTAAGTTCGTAAACAACAGGTGTGGAATCTGCAGCGGGAGTGTAAGCGATGGAAGCTTTACCATCTTCACCAACAGTCACCATTTCAAACTTAGTGATAATTGCACCAGTGGAATCTTTTACTGCACCACCTGTCTGTGCTGCAAGGATAGAAGTGTTGAAAAATGCGTTAGAGGCACCGAAAGTTGCGCCTCTACCGTTCTGAAGAACCATAACCACGTTGTTTCTTGCATCAACGATGTCCTCTGTTTCGGATGTGAAAGAAAGAGAAGGTTCGGTAATCTGTTCTGCCCAGAAAGCGAGCTGACCAGCAGTAATTTGTTTTGCGGCGTTAGTGCCAACATAAGTACCAGCGACTGAAATCGCACGATCAAAAGCATATTGTGCCATAGTATTTTCCTCCATAAAATAAAAATTTTTATATTATTTTTGATAACTAAATTAAAAAGAGGTGTGATTATCTAACCACACCTTCGGCAATTGCTTTGCCTTTATCATTATCGTCTTCGACGATATTTCTTGTCCAGTTAAGGACGGTCTTGTCCATTTTTTTGGTATCACAAAATCCAGAATAACAAGCCCCAAGGGCTGCATCTGCTTGAATTATAATATTGAGCCTACTTAACTATTTATTGCTTGCTCAATGCGTTAATTTGAACAAGAATTATTTATATTTTTACTATACCTATCTAAAAACTGTTGATATTTTTGATATTTCCTATTTAATTTTAAATCTGCATCAGCATAAATCCAACTTAAAAACTTAGCAATTTTATCAACGCCGGTAATCACACCTACTTTTGTAACTGGTTTGTGTTGCTTTTGACTTTTCATTCTCATTTCAACACCAATCACCTCAGACACAATCTCTTGCACCCTTTGTATGAACATAATAGTACTAACTATGCTTACCTCTGGACTAGCCTTATTGCCTCCAAGATATAAACATCCATCGCCATCAAAATACCCTCTAATAAAATGTGAATACAACGACTTATCTAACCACTCTGGAAACTCCAGCACTAAACTCTTAGCATTAACCATCCCAAGAGAATCTAAAACATCAGAGATGTGTTTATTTGTAATGCTAAGACGATATTGATTTTTATGTCTTGGATTTTGTTGGCTGTACGGTTTATATCCCAACGGTTTGTTTGTTTCAATTTCTTGACTGATATCTTCAAGAATATGCTTGTCTTCTTCTTGAAGAGATAAATCAATCTGTGACTTACTTGTTTTGTTGCAACCATCTGCATAAAACAAACCCAAAATATAAGCTTTGTTTGGAGTGTCAATTTGGTCAAAATAATGAACATTGAGCTCATACTCCCTACGAGAATCGGCAAATTCTCGGATTTGCAAATTATGTTTTTCAAATAAATTATATACACTATCTCGACTAATATTGTACCGTAAACCAATCTCATCGGTGGTTATTCTATTACAATACATGGCATACATTTGCATTACTTCATCTTCTGTAAAATTTAATGGTTGATGTCTACACTTTACACCATGCCGCTTTAATATATTGCCAATATTTTTTTGAGATGTATTATATATCTTAGCAATCGTTTCTTGGCTATTGCCTTCCGAATACAACGAGATAATGTCGTTATACGCAGACCTTGGAACAGGAGTGTTAGTGCTGGTATTTGTTCTAATTCCACACTTAATTAAAATATCGGTAATAGTAGATGGTTGCACATCATACAATTGCGCTATTTCTTTGTGTTTCATACCACTTAAATTCATATCAATAATTTTATTATATTCACTTCTTGGAATTTTAGTTGTTGGCATAATTATGTCTCCCTTCAAAAAAACACAATATAAAAACACTGGTAATCAGCCGTTTGAAGGCCGACTGAAACGGTAGCTACTCCGCTGTCCCAGCGTATTTATCATAAATATAAATAATTTTTCTCTTGCTTTCACAAGAGCATAGACTATATCATTCACCATAATCATTTTGTACTGTATGTATTATAACATAAAATGTGTAAAAGTCAATACATGATTGAAAATATTTACAATTTATTTACAAAATAACCTTAGGTGTCCTTCACTTCGGGCACTTGCCCTACGAGCATTCCAGCTCTAGTCGTTGAGGGTGAGCCTCGTCAGTTCTTCCCTGCTGATTGCCTAATCTATTCACTTTTCAAACCATCATATAAAACATATCTCATTTTTATATTGTGGTAGAATAGCTCTAAAGGGTTTCCAGCATATTCGAAGGAAT
>JAEIGA010009607.1_pt1 | contig 14645 bp, 16 predicted proteins | sample 9270691 | NCBI WGS metagenome assembly JAEIGA01 (sample SAMN17057246, study PRJNA624740) | gut metagenome | biome: biome; isolation source: fecal sample | host: Bos grunniens | place: China: Xizang | collected 2019 | reverse complement strand
TCGGCTGGTGAGGCCATCATGGCACACCGCTTCAAGGAGTACCAGCCATTCAAGGGCGAGATCGAGCGCCGCACAAATGGTTCATTGGTGGTTATGGAAAGCGGCACGGCATTCGCATACGCAATCGACAAGCTCCAGGAGCGCGGCAAGTTCTTCATCAGCCCACAGGAGGATGTATACGCAGGACAGGTTGTCGGTGAACACATCCACGAGAACGACCTTGTAATCAATGTCACCAAGAGCAAGAAACTCACCAACATGCGTGCAAGCGGAAGCGATGACAAGGCACGCATCGTTCCACCAATAATCTTCTCACTCGAAGAGGCTTTGGAATACATCAAGGAGGATGAATACCTTGAGGTGACACCGAAGTCTATGCGCATGCGCAAGATTATCCTTGACGAGATTGAGCGCAAGCGTGCCAACAAGCAGTAAGAGAATGAGGAGACTCTCGGCATACATACTGTTGCTGGTTCTTGTCTTCTCGTGCGGCGAGAAAGAGGAGACAAGAAAATTCACAATCCAAGGCACAGGCGTTGGAGCAGGGAAGGTATATCTGTTCGGTTCCGGCGATGCACAAAAGAAGCTCCTGTCCACCCAATGCGATGACCGGTTCTCCATCTCCACTCCATTGGAGAGCAGCGCCACGCTTACCCTGATACTCCCCGACGGAAAGGCATTGGCACTCTTTGCCGAACCCGACATGACCGCAACCTTGCAGGCCGACAGTACCTTGAAAAGCGGATGGGCCATAAAGGGAGGCCGCACACAGGCTCTTCACGACAGCATCTCACGCGTACTCGACGCTACAGACAGCCCGGACAAGCACAAGAAAATCATTGAGGAGTTCACGAAAAAATACCCGATGAGCGAAGTTGCCGTAGAGTTGTTCCGCAGATATCTCATAGAAGTCCCCACGCCCGACAACGAATACATAAAGAAGGCCTTGGGAAGACTTGGAGGAGCAATGCAGGACCATGAGTATTTTGCAAATCTCCGTAAACGACTGGACAAGAAGCCCGGCAACATCAAGAACAAGTTGTTCCCAAATTACAAATACACGACAATCGACGACGGCAAGATAAGCCAAGAGACATTCTCGGGTAAATACCTTTTGGTAACATTCTGGGACATCTGGAGCGAGGAGAGCCGTGAACGCCTTAAAAGGCTCAGCGAAGTCAAAGAAAGCATAACCGGCGAGAACTTTGCCATCCTGAACATTGCAATCGGGAACGACACAGCACAAATCAGGGAATTCATTGAAGAGAACGAAATCACAGGCAGCAACACCCATGACCCCCAGGGCATGAACAGCGCAGTCATAGAACCGTTCAACATCACCACACTCCCCTTCTCTGCCCTTATAACGCCATACAAGCGAATAGAAAGATACCAGCTCAGTCTCGACGATGCCGACATCGCACTCATAGACTCGTTGGTACTGAAATACGACAAAAAACAGAAAAAATAAAAACATAACGATATGCTCGTCAAGGTTCTTGCTGCAGCCATACAAGGCATAAACGCCACACTTGTCACCATTGAAGTCAATGCGTTGCGAGGAATCAAGTTCTACCTTGTAGGACTACCCGACAATGCCGTCAAGGAGAGCCAGCAGCGAATCAATTCGGCACTGCACCACAATGGTCTGCGCTTCCCAAGCAAGCAGATAATCGTGAACATGGCGCCTGCCGACATCAAGAAAGAGGGCTCGGCCTATGACCTGCCAATCGCCATCGGCATACTTGCTGCCGACGAGATGGTATCCACCGCCAAACTCGACCGCTACCTCATCATGGGCGAGCTGGGACTAGACGGCAAGCTCATGCCAATCAAGGGAGCACTCCCCATCACCATAAAGGCCAAGGAACTTGGCTACGAAGGCATAATACTGCCGACAGGCAACGCGGCCGAAGCAGCAGTCGTCAACGGCATAGACATCTATGGTGCCGACAACCTGCTACAGGTATTGCAGTTCCTTGACGACAAGGAAGAGATTGAGCCATACAGGGTAGATATCGAAAACGACTTCTACTCAAAACAGAGCACTTTCCCGTTCGACTTCAGTGAGGTGCGTGGCCAAGAGAGCGTGAAACGCGCCTTTGAGGTTGCCGCCGCAGGTGGACACAATCTCATTATGGTAGGTCCCCCGGGCAGCGGCAAGTCGATGATGGCAAAACGCCTGCCATCAATCCTGCCACCGCTCACGCTCGAGGAGAGCCTTGAGACAACAAAGATACACTCGGTGAGCGGAATGATGCCCGACGGCACTGCGCTCATCACACAGCGCCCTTTCCGCAGCCCACACCACACCATCTCATCGGTGGCACTGTGCGGTGGAGGCTCAAACCCCAAGCCGGGTGAAATCTCACTTGCCCACAACGGAGTGCTGTTCCTTGACGAGTTGCCTGAGTTCAGCCGCGATGTGCTCGAGGTCATGCGCCAGCCGCTTGAAGACCGCAAGATATGCGTCGCACGCGCCAACTACAAGGTAGAGTACCCTGCCGGCATAATGTTCGTCGCATCAATGAACCCGTGTCCCTGCGGATACTACAACCACCCCACAAAGGACTGCACTTGCAGCCCTGGACAGGTACAACGCTACCTGAACAAGATAAGCGGGCCACTGCTCGACCGCATCGACCTGCAGATTGAAATTACCCCCGTGCCGTTTGAGGAGATCTCGAACACTGCACCGGGAGAATCAAGTGCAACAATACGCGAGCGCGTCATAGCTGCACGCAAGATACAGGAAGAGCGTTTCAGGAATGAGAAAGGCATATACTGCAACGCACAGATGACTCCAAAGCTCATCTCAAGATACGCACAGCTCGACGAGACAAGCCTTGCAATGCTCAAGACTGCAATGACCAGGTTCGACCTGTCGGCACGCGCATATGACCGCATACTCAAGGTCGCACGCACAATTGCCGACCTTGACAAGAGCGAGAACATACAGTTCCAGCACATTGCCGAGGCAATAGGTTACCGCAACCTCGACCGTGGCAGCTGGGGAACTTAAACAAGCAGAAAGGTGAAAGGTGAAAGCTCGTGCAAACGAGCAAAATGCAAAGCTCGCTTTAGCATTTTACTGCGAGTGTAGCCGAGTTTCAAGCGCACAAAGTGCGGTTAAAGCTGAAAACGGGAAGCGCACGAAGTGCGGTTAAAGATTAAACAGAATCAATTGACAAATGGAAATAAACAATATATGCATATACTGCGCATCGAGCAACAAGGCCGCCGAGGTCTATGGCGACACCGCCTATGAGCTTGGCGCACTCCTTGCACAGGAGGGTATCACAGTGGTTACCGGCGCCGGAGGCATTGGCCTCATGCGCAAGGTAGAGGACGGCGCACTCGACAATGGCGGCAAGGCTATTGGCGTCATTCCACAATTCATGGTGGACCAGAACTGGCACCACCCCGGGCTCACGGAGCTCCACATCACCAATTCAATGCACGAGCGCAAGCAGATGATGGCAAACCTCAGCGACGCTGTCATTGCACTGCCCGGTGGTTGCGGAACCATTGAGGAGTTGAGTGAAATAATCACATGGAAGCAGTTGGGACTATACCTTAACCCAATTGTCATCCTCAACATCAACGGTTACTACAACCACTTCATCGCACAGCTTGAAAAGGCCGTGGAGGAGCACTTCATGGGGGAGATACACAGCAATATATGGAGTGTGGCCACAACACCTGCCGAAGCACTTGAAGCCATACGCAACACCCCAAGTTGGAATGCCGAGGTAAGAAAATACGCAGCACTATGACAGAAGCCCTTGCACCATACTGCATGATAAATGACAACAGAATCCAACTGTTGCTCATTCTCAACCTTGTGGGCATCTCCTATGTCATTCTGATGAATGGTGCCAACATCCTTGAGCGCACAAAATGCATCTTCTACCACGAAAGCAAGAAACAGCCACACAACGACAGGACACATATTACACAAATGTGCAACCTGGCAATGGATTATCAGTCGGTATTCTACGCGGCAATAGTGTTCACGGCAATATTATGTAGCAATTACCATAATGTGCCAGAGAAAGAGATTATAAAAGTTGCCACAACCGCTGCGGCGATGTTCACAGGTTTCGCTATAATAAAAAGAGGTATACACAACATCGTCAACGGAATACTCTTCTCGAAAAGCACTGCCGACGAGTGGGACAGTTTCTATTCCTTTACTTTGAGACTGTTGGGATTCCTGCTTACACCTGCCGCTTTGTCAATTTTGTTCTTTCCGCAGGTTTCTTTAAAATATGTTGAATTTTATTCTATTTTGATTCTGATTGCATACTTGTACACCATAATCAACGGGTTAAACAAAATCATTTTTGCAAAAAAATGCATTTATGTGGATATTTTTTTGTACCTTTGCGCGCTTGAATTTCTGCCCTGTGCAATAGTGTGGAAAACAATGCTACAACTAGATGATTTTATAACGATAAAAATTTAGGACATTGAAGGTAAGTAAGATTTTGGTGTCACAGCCTAAACCGGCTACTGGAAAATCACCATATTTTGATATTGCGGACAAGCACAATGTGCAGATTGACTTCTGCTCTTTCATAAAAGTTGAAGGAGTGACAGCAAAGGAATTCAGACAGCAGAAGGTATCAATCCTTAACCATACGGCCATTGTATTCCTTTCACGTCATGCCATTGACCACTTCTTTACATTGTGCAAGGAACTGAGAGTGACAATCCCCGATGACATGAAGTATTTCTGTCTTTCGGAGACTATCTCATTGTACATCCAGAAGTATGTACAGTACCGCAAGAGAAAGGTATTCTTCGGAAACGGCCACATCCAGGACCTTGACCCATTGTTTGCAAAGCACAAGACCGAGACATACTTTGTACCCATGTCAAATGTGCACAACCACGAGTTGAACCTATTGTTCGACAAGTATGGCATACAGCACTCACAGGCCGAGATGTACCGCACAGTAAGCACCGAGATTGCTCCCGAATTCATCAAGTCATACGACATGCTCATCTTCTTCAGCCCACACGGTATCGACTCGCTGAACAAGAATATACCCGACTACACACAGGGTGAGCAGCTCATCGCATGTTTCGGCAATGTAACTGCCGAGTATATCAAGAAGCACGGACTGAGACTCGACCTTGAAGCGCCGTCTGCCGCGGCAACCAACATGCCGGCAGCATTGGACGCATACCTGACAGCGAACAACCAATAAAAAGATATTCCTTCAGCCTCGTCCAAAAGACGGGGCTGATTCATTAATAAACAACCGCAAGGATGAAACGCAACACATTCCCATTAAAGGAACACCTTAAAAGCAAAAGCGCCATTGAGCAGGTATATGCCAGTGGCGTTTCGGTCACATCATTTCCTTTGCGGGCAATTTTTATTGAACAGCCACATGAGGTTCAGGACCCCACAGCCGCAATCCTGATAAATGTCTCAAAGAAGAGGTTCCGCCACGCCGTTGACCGCAACCTTGTCAAGAGACGCATACGCGAGGCATACCGCACAAGCAAGCACCAGTTCGTGGAGACACTGGAAAAGAGCGGCAAGAAAATGGCTGTAGCAATCATATACATCGACAACAAGCACAACAGCACTGCATTCATAAGAAAGAAGATGACCAAACTGCTGGAAAGCATACTCATTAAAGACGGTGTAATATGCGAAAAATCCTTATAACGATACTGATACTGCCAATAAGGTTCTACCAGAAGGTAATATCACCAATGACACCCCCATCGTGCCGTTTCACCCCCACATGCTCACAATACGCCGTCGAGGCACTGCGCAAGCACGGCCCCATCAAAGGGCTCTACCTTGCCATCAGACGCATCCTGCGCTGCCATCCATGGGGAGGCTCGGGATATGACCCCGTACCATAAAAATACGCGACGGCATGCTTTATTTCGACCTGCACACCCACAACCCCGAAGCCGACAAACGGCACGCAATTCTCAACTGCAGCAGCTACATTGCCGGCAGACATATCTCATTGGGGATACATCCATGGAACATCACGGAGTGTTGGCAACGGCAGTTGGCAGCCATAGAAGACAGCATAGACAGGCAGAACATCATCGCCATTGGCGAATGCGGCCTTGACAAGTTGAAATCACCGGCCGACATTGAACTGCAAAAGGAGATTTTCCGCGCCCATGCCCTGCTTGCCGAAAAGACAGAAAAGCCCCTTATCATACATTGCGTAAAGGCTCAGGACGAACTCATTGCCATACACAGGAGCATTTCACCCAAGCAAGCATGGATCATCCATGGTTTCCGCGGCAAGCCCTCACAGGCCGAGCAGCTCACCAGAGCCGGCTTCTACATATCACTGGGGGAGCACTTCAACCCGGACAGCGCAAAAGCCATCCCTGCCGACAGGCTCTTCATTGAAAGCGACGAAAGCAACATCCCAATCACAGACACTTATGCCGCAGTTGCCAAGACAAAAGGAATGGGCATTGAGGAATTGGCACAACAGACTATGCAGAATGCTGCCAAATGCACTATCATATTGTAACAGTCTGCAATCTTTTTCATTGCAAAAATTGCGACAGAAACAAATTTTAGATATTTTTGCCATATAAAGGAACTCTTGATGGACAAGCTTAAAACACATACCGACAACCGGGGCAGCCTCACTATCGTCGAGGAGGGACACGAAGTACCCTTCAAGATACAGAGGGTCTATTGGATACACAGCGTACCCCAGGGCGAGGAGCGTGGCAAGCATTCGAACAAGGTATCGTCGGAGTATGTCATAGCCGTAAACGGCAGCGTGGAAATAACCCTTGAGGACAAGAATGGCAGGGAGACCTACCTGCTCGATGCAAAGGACAAGGGACTGCTCATACCGCCCGACACATGGGACGAGATAAGGAATTTCTCGCCCGATGCCGTACTGCTTGTTCTGGCATCGCATTCATATGACGAATCCACATACATAAACTCATACGAAGAGTTCCTGAAGCATATTGGCAAATGATGGAACAGCAGGCACACGAATACAGGATAGAGAGATACGCCGCCGGCAAACAGACCGAGTGGGACAGTTTCGTCAATGCCAGCCGCAACGGCACATTCCTGCACATGCGCGGTTACATGGACTATCATGCCGACCGTTTCACCGACCACTCACTGATGTTTTACCGCAATGCGGAGCTCATTGCCATACTGCCGGCACATACAAAAGAAGAGCATTTCTGCTCACACAACGGACTTACATATGGCGGCCTTTTGCTTGCCGACGGCACAACCACAGCCGAGGTACTTTACCTGTTCGACATAACCAAGGAATACATACTTGAGAACACGAACGCCACAAAACTCATATACAAGCCCACACCACACATTTACCACCGTTACCCCTGCGAAGAGGATCTGTATGCACTGTTCCGCAGTGGAGCCATAGTTGCCGAGCGCAAGGTTTCATCGGCCATTCCATTGGGGAGACCCCTGCCGATAAGCGGCAGACGCAAGCTCACAGATAGCGTCAAGAGCCGTCTGAGCATTGTTGAAGAGAACGACTTCACCACATTCTGGAAAATCCTGGGCGAGAGACTGCAGAGCAAGTACAACACAGCGCCCGTACACAGCATCGGTGAAATCACCCTGCTCAAGGAGCGCTTCCCCGAAAACATAAGACTCTATTGCGTTGCCGACAACAACGGCAACACACTTGGAGGCGTTGTACTTTTCATAACAGGCAATGTGGTGCACATGCAATATTCGGCAACCACCGAGGAGGGACGCCGCATAAGCGCGCTCGACTATCTGTACGAATATCTCATACACACTCATTTCACCGGCAAGGAGTACTTCGACTTCGGGATATCGGTCGAGGATGGCGGACACTACCTGAACACCGGGCTCATCGCCTACAAAGAGCGTCTGGGAGGGCGTGCCGTAGTATATGACACATATATCGTTGACCTTAAACAGAACGGCAGATGATAAAGTATTGCGACCTGAAGGAGATTAACCTGAGATACGAGCCGGCACTCACCGAAGCTGTGACAAGAGCAGCACAATCGGGCTGGTACATCCGCGGCAAGGAGTGCGAAGAGTTCGAGCACTCATTTGCCCGGTTCTGTGGCTGCAAGTATTGTATTGGCACAGGCAACGGACTCGATGCGCTCACCATAATCCTCAGGGCATACTGCGCATTGGGAGCAATGCAGCCCGGCGACGAGGTCATCGTGCCCGCAAACACATACATAGCCACAATCCTATCCATAATACAAGCCGGACTGAAGCCAGTTCTCTGCGAGCCTTGCATCCACAGCTGTAACATTGACAGCACACGCATTGAGGAACTCGTCACAGAGCGCACACGCGCGATAATGCCCGTGCATCTCTATGGCCTTGTTGCCGACATGGACGCCATAAAAGCAATCGCCGCAAGACACTCCCTGAAGGTCATTGAAGACAGCGCACAGGCCCATGGAGCAATGTATGGCGGCAAGCGCACGGGCAATCTGGGCGATGCTGCCGCTTTCAGTTTCTACCCCGGCAAGAACCTTGGAGCGCTGGGCGACGGTGGAGCAATAACTACCAACGACACACAGCTTGCCGAGGCTGCAAGAGCCATAGCCAACTATGGTTCGCACAAGAAATATGTGAACATATACAAGGGAGTGAACAGTCGTCTCGACGAGATACAGGCCGCAGCACTTTCGGTCAAACTCCTGCACCTTGACAGCGACAACGAGAGGCGCAGGGAGATTGCCGGGATGTACAGCACCGGCATTACAAACCCACTGGTAACCTTGCCGGCTACAGGCAAAGACGGAGAACATGTGTATCACATCTACCCGATATTCTGCAAGCAGAGAGAACTGTTGCAGCAACATCTGTTGGAGAGTGGTATTGAGACACTTATCCACTACCCCGTGCCGCCACACAGGCAGACTGCGTTCAAGGAATTCCATGAGCTTGATCTCCCAATCACCGAGCACATTCACGCACAGGAGCTGAGCCTGCCATGCCATCCCGCAATGAGAGATGGCGATGTTGAGAAAGTGATAGCGGTTGTCAACAAATTCCAGGCATAAGGGGACCAGGAACCGCCACGCAATCAAAAACCCACGGATTTATTTGGCATTTACGCCAAAAACATCTATCTTTGCAAAGATAATCTTTGCAAAGATTATCACCGCTCTTTAAAAGAGAGCACAATAAGGATTGTCCTATGGTGTAATGGTAGCACAACAGGTTTTGGTTCTGTTTGTCCTGGTTCGAATCCGGGTAGGACAACAAAAAAGTCAACTTCATATGAAGTTGACTTTTTATTTTAATATTCTCTTGTTACTGCGCGGCACCAGCCATTCTTTGAAGCGCCTGACCCAACCTCATCTCCTGTTCCGGTGTAAACGACACCTGGGCACACTTATTGTTAAGAGCCACTCGCAACCTCTCTGACGCTGCAGCATATTTCTGCCCCTCGGCGCCAAAGCTATCCGGAGCACCATTAGCGACCATAGCTTCTCCGTTCTTTGCAACATAGTTATTAAGTTCAATTACAGAATTTACAAGTTCTTCCACAGCAGCAATGATAGCCTCTGCATCGTTTGCGTTTTCTACCTTAGCGGCACATCTATTCTGGATATCCGCTGTAGCCAGGAAGAAATCTCCAAAATTTTCAAGTTTTATGTTTGCCACAGGAGTTGTCGCGGGAGCATTCTCTACAGCATTATTGCTGCTATATGCCTTTTCTATTTCGTCCAACTGATTTTGCGACAAGAAACCGGGAGTTGCCCTTGCCAAGCTGTCGAGTTTCTCAATCTCTTCCATCTTCTTGGTAAATTGTTCCAATTTATCCGCAGGGAGCTTACTTGGGTCAACATTGGAAAGTTCTTTTTCCATCTGCGCCATTTCTTTAATAAAATTCGCTACAGACTGCACATATTTCTCAGAATCACCCGCGTCATAAGCTTTCTGCAGTTCATCTTTCAAGGTTGTTGCCTTTGAGGTAACATTATTAATAGTCGCCACGGGAGAGTTGCCACTACCACCATCACTGCTACCACAACTTGCAAACACAAAAACAGCCATCAAGGCTACAAGCATTTTTTTCATAATATCAGATTTTAGTTATTTGAACATTAGTTTATATTCTATGCAAACTTAACAATAATTTCAAAAATCTCAAACTTTGAAAACAAAAAACAAAGCAGCCAACTTGGTCGGCTGCTTATAGCATATCATCAAAAATCCAAATTCTCAAATACTCTCATCATCCTTTCTTGCTGGAACTCAGAAAATTGCATGTATTCATCGGCATAATTGAGCTGTTCCCATACTTCATTTAAAACATTTTCACACTTCTTCATTTTAGCAGCAGGGATTTTGTTCTTATCAACTTTTTCAAGTGCCTTTTTTATTCCCCGCATTTTATCGGCAAATTTCTCCGAAGCCAACACGAATTTCTCAGTGTCATCATTTTCAATAGCTGCCTTGATTTCATTTCTATAAGCCACGCTATATGATATCAGTTTGTCCACTACAGTCCCGGAAGAACTGCTGCCGTTCCCACTATCACCATTACCACAACTTGCAAACATCAAAACCGCCATCAAGGCCATAAACAGTTTTTTCATAGTAAATAACTTTAAAAAGTTTTTATTTGTTTAGTTTTACCCAAAGGTAGATATTATTCCGGATAATTCAAATTATCATCCGATATTTTTTCCAGCACCTCAACCAGATACTTGCTTGCCTCCCAACGCGCCTCGGGCAGGTTCATGAGGAGATAGTTGCCGCAGTCGCGCGCTGTGGCACCGGGCACCTCGCCCTCATAGGACGCCACAAATGCAAAGGTTTCCTTTATCAATGGCAATATTTCGGCCGATGTCAAATCGCCCTTCACAATGAGATAGTTGCCAGTGAGACAACCCATAGGGCCCCAATATACTATCTTGTCGGCCCATACCGGATGGTTGCGCAGGAATGTCGCAGCCAAGTGCTCCATTGCATGTATTGCACTGGGACTGAGTGCCGGCTCACGGTTGGGCTCTTTCATGCGGACATCAAAGGTTGTCACAATCTCGCCGCCAACGACATCTTGTCTCGACACATACACACCACGGTTCAAGCGTATATGGTCTATTGTAAAACTTGGTATCTTTTCCATGGTATTATAGTTTCATAAGGAAGCGGCGTGTGACACCGAATGAACGGTCGGCCATCTCGCCCCAAAAATTCTCGTACTGCTGAATATGCTTGTCGACACCCGGAGTATCGCTTATGATGCGGAAACTCACGAACGGAACTCCATAGATATGGCATGTCTGCGCAATTGCAGCCGACTCCATATCCACCGCCAGGCCCGCAGGGAAGTTACCCTTGATTTTGTCGAGCTCACTGCGGTCGGTAACGAACTGGTCACCGGTACATATCAGGCCGGCATGTATGTGCGTTGCATTTCCCTGCTCCTCGTTCAGTGACTGTGCAGCGCGGCACATGGCCTCATCGGCCACAAAAACAGCAGGCATTCCCTGTACCTGACCATACTCACAACCCATGCCACAGCACACATCGTGATAGACGATTGAAGAGCTGACAACCACATCCATAACTCCAAGACAACAGTCGATGCCACCGGCAACACCGGTGCTCACCATTGCATCGGGAGCAAAGGAGCGTATCAGTTCAGCAGCGCCCAATGCGGCATTGACCTTACCGATACCGCATTGACGCAAGACAATCTCGTTATTGCCGACATGACCAACAAGATATTCTATATTATTCTTTTCACATTTGACAACTCCGTCAAGCATCGCTGCAAGCTGCTCGAACTCCGAAGTCATCGCAGTCAAGACACCTATCTTCATATATAAATCAGATTATTTAAAATGTTCAATCATTCCAGGAACCTGTCAATCTCCTTGCATGCAGTTTCCAGTTCCACGACTGTGGCATCGGGGTTTGCGAGCAATGGCTCATACTTGTCGCACAACAGCTGCAACAATGTAAGATGCACAGCCTGCTCCTTAGTTTCGACATTGGCTCCGCTCATGAATCTCGCCTTCTTCAATTTATAATCCAGCACATCCTTGGCAACCTTCCTGTGTGACACAAAGCCAAGAGTTACCACTCCACTTGTAGCATCCAAAGCAGCTCCGTTCTCTGCAAAATATCTCAGCTGACATGCACCGCCCAGCACATCGTTAAGTGCATATACACAACCAAGGCTATCATTGGTCACACGGTTCATGTAAGATGCAGAAATGGCGTTGCCCTGAGCATCCACGACATCGGCACCCAAGACTGTAAGAGCGTCCTTGCCCTTATTGTTCATGAAATTGACGCTTATGTAACCAGGCTCGGCAACAGACATATCTACTGTTCTAAATGCGATGTTGCGGCCGGAGATGCTGTTCTGCAAAGAATCGGCCTGTACAGGAGTCCACTCTGAAGTACCGGCCACCCACTCACATGCAACCTTTTCACCGTCAACAAGCACCAACGCCTGCTGTTCCTGAGCGACAGGGAATGAAGAGATTATCAAAGAATCGGCCTGCGAAACACCGGCCACGCACTCGCTGGTAACCTTTTCACCGCCGGCAACTGCCAATGACTGCTCCTGTGCAACGGGCGATGATGTAACGAAGAACATTGATACAAGCACATATATCCAATGAGCTACTATACCGGCCACAAGACCACCTATCGTGTGAGAAAGTATATCCTTTGAGGTCAGTTTACGGTAACCAAGAGCATCAAGCATTGCAGTGTGAGTACTCAAAAATCCACTCCAACACATGCCGATGGCTGTGAACACGGCAATGGCATTGCCGTCTATCCAACCTTGTGAAGCAAAATCAGGGACAAGACCAAGTGCTGCACCAACTGCACCGATAGCAGTGATAGGGAATGCTATGAGATGCGGATCGGTAAATCCGAAAAGCCCCTCGAATACAAGACTCAACTTTTCACCAATCCAAGGCAACAGTTCAACACCCTCTTTGGCAGCTCCGGTATATTCCCCTGTAGCAGGATCGGGACCAAATGTAAAAATCATCACAAGCGTAGATATAACAAGAACACCGGGAATGATGACCATGCCCACATCAACACCGCTGCGGCCACCATCGAGCAACGAGTCAAGAATACGCTGGAAAAGAGGTTTATTGCTTTGAACATCCTTTTCATCCTCAATGGCGTCCAAATCCACTGCATTTTCGGTTTTGTAGTGTGGATACGCCTTTATCACAAAATGCTGCATAAGCCTTGTAGAGACTATGCAACCGACCATGGCACCTATAAATCCCACAAAAGACTCCATAAAATAGCCCTGGCCTATCATAAACACAATAACCAACAGGCCCATACCGAAAGATGTTCCGAAGTTATTGAGTGAAATGAACTGATACTTTTTGAAGTATGACGCAAACTTCTTGTCTTGTGCCAACGATATGATTGCAGGGTTATCGGAGAGGAATGTCAGCACCGCGCCAAGCGAAGCCACACCGGGCAGGTTGAACAGCGGTTTCATCAACGGACGCAGCAATTTTTCGAGTAGTTTCACGACGCCAAACTCTACAAAAATCTTACCAATGGCACCGGTCAATACACAGATTGCCATAAGATAGAACACCGTGTTCAGCAACAAATCATGCGAAGTATTCATCATTGTGTTCAACATATTTGCTGCACCCATCTTTGAGCCAAGATAACCGAACAAAAGAAAAAATACCGCCAGAGTCACAATTCCGCCCGGTATCCAGGAAAAAAGTTTTTTAATAAGTTTCATAGTAATGAAAAGGTAATTTTATATTTCATATCCCAGTCTGCGCATGCAGACACAAACAGAGTGCAAAATTACATAAAAAATAGTGTAGAATTGCATAATACAACAAAAATTGAATGTTTATTTGCGTATTGATTTTATTTGCCGTATCTTGCGCTGCGCAATGCGTGCCGCAAGTTGCGGACAGCGCCACAACCATCTAGAAAACAATAAAATAGAAACTATGATACCAGCAGAATTTGACGAGATTCGTCCTTACAACCCCGAAGAGCTACCACAGATTTTCGAAGAGCTCATTGCCGATCCCGAATTCCAGGCAGTGATGGGACAGGCATTCAAGGAAATCCCATTCGAATACATCGCAGGACAGATGCGTGCATCAAAGAACAACATCGAGTTCCAGAAGGCATTGGTATATCCATTCCTTCAGAATGTACTCAAGAAACTCTCGAGCGGACTCACGGTGAGTGTGGAGAACAAGGAGAACATGGCCAAGTCACTCTGCATCTCGAACCACCGCGACATCATCATGGACTCGGCATTCCTTTGTGTCGTGTTCATTGAGACTGTGGGCAACACCGTGGAGATTGCGATTGGCGACAACCTGCTCATCCGTCCATGGATAAAGAAACTGGTACGCGTGAACCGCAGCTTCATTGTACAGCGTTCGGCAAGCATACGCGAGATGCTCGCATCGTCAAAGCGTCTGTCATCATACATGCACCATGCCATTACCGAACGCCAGCAGCCTATTTGGCTTGCACAGCGCGAGGGCCGTGCCAAGGACAGCAACGACCGCACACAGGAGGGGCTCATCAAGATGCTCTCAATGTACAGTGCCGGCGACATCATTGACGCATTGAAGGTGCTCAACATTGCACCGACAAC
>JAEIGA010009606.1_pt1 | contig 14646 bp, 22 predicted proteins | sample 9270691 | NCBI WGS metagenome assembly JAEIGA01 (sample SAMN17057246, study PRJNA624740) | gut metagenome | biome: biome; isolation source: fecal sample | host: Bos grunniens | place: China: Xizang | collected 2019 | reverse complement strand
CTCATATCTAATCCAGTTATCCATAAATGCTCCTTTCCGTTTTTTTGTTCTTATATTTAATTATTCTCCATTTATTTTGCGTAAACAATCCAAGATGGTCTTACAGCCAAAAATGAAGATAGTTCGTAATTTTCTATTTCATTTTCTCCAAACCAAAGCGGATGGAATACTTCCCATCCAAGACGAACCGTTCCGTCAATTCCCGGCTCATTGCCAGCGAGTCTTAATATATCTTCAGACGAAAGATTATTTATGTATTGTTTAATCTGCTCTACGATAACAGGAATTGTAGGCTCAAATGGGTACGACTTAAACTTTTCACGTTCAGTCCAACAGAACACCAAACCATTCCTATCTTCATAAAAAGACTTGATTTTATCACCGCTTAACTCAAACGCAAGTTTTAAAACCTTCTCTAATGCTTTATCATCTTCACCATTTATAGTAAAGTTCTGTTCACTGCTAAACATCAATTTTCAACCTCCGTTTTTCTCTCGTTTTCTCCGTTTTTCTCACTTTTTCAAACCAATTTTCACTTTAAAATCTCAGTTTTATTGGGTATCCATTTTGGGCGGTTCGGGTAGCGGCATCCAGTGTGTTACAGAGTCAATGTTCCCCGGAATTCTCCAAGACGGTTTATCACTCCAATTAAACCACTCACAATACCCTTCTTTCACGAGTACCTTGCCACTCTTTTGTTTACAAACACAAAGCACTCTGATTGATTTTTTAACTGTCTGCTCAAAACGAGTTTTTTCTGCTATAATTTCAGGCAGCCTTTCGTTTACGTCAATCCATTTAGTCGCAATTACATCTACAGATGGCAAGTTTAAAATTTCCTGATATATATTATCCGAAATAACCTCCCCGCACTGATCGTTCATGTCTGCATACCACTCTTCATACTTGCTACACACTTTAAGAGCATCATCTAATTTTATATAATTCATCACTCTTCTACCTCACTCTCAAGCCAATTTTTATACACTTTCGATTTGTATTTGTTTGTGCAACCCTTTTCGTTTGTACAACAAAACCCGTCATCATATTCACAAATATAGCATGGAGAACTTGGAAAGTTAGGATACTTACCAGATGCAAAATATTTTGCCATTTCATCGATACTCATATGTCTTATTCTGTCATAGTTTGTTGGATTTTTATAAGCGTTACATCCGTAACAGTTTGGATAACTCCTACAAGTCTGTTCTACTTTCTCAACACATTTATTTGCTATCATTCTCTTCTCCTATCTTGTTGATTGTTCACGCCTCTTTATGTCTTCCTGTGTTAACAATCTTGTCCTACCATCTACTTTACTACGCCAGTATTCATATCCTTTTGCAACTGCCGAAGGCTTGTCAGGATAATATGCAAACTCTATTTCTTCGCCTTCTTCAAAGTCCATAATTGTATAGATACGATTAGGATCTTTTACAAATTTCATCGTCGCACCTCTCTTTGCAACTGATATGGCTTGAATATGTACTCAATGCTTTCGATTTCAATATTGTACTCCCCAGTTTCTTTATTGAACTCCCCGTACTTTGAGTTCATAATTGTTTTAACCTTATCTTCTTTGTAGCCATATCTCTTAAGCCATTTCTTACGAGTCCTTGCTTTCTTATGCCAACGGGCTTGAATAAGAATTGGTGTTTCACTTTCGATAGTAAACCCTAAAGATTTAGATGGCTTACATAATTCATTAAATAAATCTTGGTTAATAGTTGTGTTTTCACAAGAGAACGTTGCAGAATTTGTAAATCCCTTAATGGTTTTCGAAGGTTCTTCTTTATTGCTCCACTCTTCTATTTCCATTTCCATAGGAGCAGCCTCACCCAAATCAAACTGTTCACCAGTGTCACGGTCTATCATTGTTAAAAATCCTGTTCCTAATTCAAATTCCATTCTATTCCTCCCTCTATTTGTTCTTTGCTCCACAGTAAGAGCAATAATTCATAAGATTACAAGGCTGTTTAACCTCATACACTTTGCTACACACAGAACATTTAAACTCTTTTACTTCGTAGAAACCTCTATGTGCAACGAACTGTGGTTTTATCCATTCTCCATGTTTTACATCAACAAAATCCGCCTTGTTTTTAAAATGCTTACAATCTGATATGTTATAGCAAAATTTGCACAATTCTTCGTGAATACAATCTTTGCAATATAAATTTTTAAGCTTTATAACAACCCCTTTAGGTAAGTCTATCTGTTCAGAAAGATTTTTAGCCAAATTAATGTCTATTTCTTGATTTTTCATTTAATCCTCCTCATATAAACCACCGGATATGTCAAGTTATTTTACAGATTTAATTCCCAAAATCTTTATAAACTTCTGTCCTTCCCACCAGTCATTAAGGTGCTCAACACCTATCGGATAATGTGGTGAAACAACTTCTTTGAAAAAAACATAAAAATTTCCATTATAAGAAATGCCAAGAGAAACAATAACATCATCATGACCATTGCGATCCCAATATCTTTGAACGTATTCATCAACCGCATCATATCCAGTCTGACCCTCTTTTAGTTTAATATCTACCATTTTTACCTCCAAATTAAAATCCCGATAAAAGTCCTATTTTATAAAGTCTTTTTTCGCATCTTCAGCCATTTCAATCAGATTATCAATACGTTTCTGAACAAGGGAGTTGAATAAATCTACTGCTTCTTCATAGGTGTCTGCATATTTTCTTGCATATTTTGATACTCTCCCGGACGACCTTTTTGTTTTTGTACCTATTTTATATGGAATAAAACTATAACCAACCAACTCCCCATTTGTTGGTTTACACATTAATCTATGATGCTCGGTATCATCGTTTATCGAATATGCTACCGCCCAAAGTGGTTTTCCTTCTGGCACATTTGAACTATCATACGTCATATTGTCTTCTCCTTTCGTCACTATAATCAAGTGCCTGTCCACAAAAATGACAGTGAAGATACTCAACTCTCACGGTGCTATCGCCAAACTTTTCAAATTTATCAACAACATTACCGCACGATGGGCAGGTGCAACATCGATAAAGAGATGCTTCGTGAGTAACCTTTGTTTCTATCTGCTTTAAAACAGCCTTTGTAATTAAAACCTTTGCTTCAAGATTTCCAATAAAGGTTTTATCTAAAATATCAAGAGCTTCTTTATAATCCATACTACCTCCTAAAATGGCAAATCATAACATTCCTGAATATTTACTTCCCTATCTTGACAGAACGCCCCGACCTCTCGGTATATGCGATTTTCTATGTAGGTCTGAAGCTCTCTGTTCGCATACGCTTTCACCTTTTTTAAAGGAAGATACGCGCCAAACCTTTCGGCAATCTGCTCTACTTTATGTCCAAAAATTGTATCGCTTGTAGCAACTGCAACAGTTTCGCCATAAGCAGTATCAACCCAAAGAACATCATTTCTAACTGGATACATACCAGCCGGAACTTCAAAAATAAACTCTTTATCACAACCATCGTGTTTTGCAAAAATAATAGTCATTGTATTATCCTCCTCTATTGGACTTAATGTTATTTTGTCAGTGTCCTCAAAAGCACACCTTCTCCAAGCGGTTATCCACGGTCTTAATGTCCCATCTTCAACGTGGGACATTATTTCATTTTCATTTATATCGTATATTAACCCCATAAGAGAATTTTTTGTTTTGATAAATTCATCTATATTCATAGCGTCACCCTTTATCCAAGTAATGTTTGCACAAAAGTCTTAAGCGGTTCCTGAAGACTCATATTATCTCGCATCCACTCAAGATAATCTTTGTGGTTTTTAGCAACATCTGTGATAAGTTCACCCTTATGCTTACCAAATGTAAGTTTGTAGTCGTCAATTTTAACTTCAGGTTTTACTACTGTCGCACTTTCATTCGCATCAAACAGAACTTCAATATCTTTTCTTGAAGCAAGGTAGTCGCACATATGTACAAATTTCTGAATGTTTGTTTCTGGTTTAGGAAGAATCGTGTTACTTCTTTTGCTCTCCGCCCATTCACCCATATGCGATTCAACCGCCGAGGCAATAACCGCACATACATCTTCTGAAATAATACCATGTAAGCAATTATCTGTTCTAAGCCAGTTACCGCATACTACAGGGTGTTCGTGAGTTGTAAATGAACTACCCTTATCGCCGTGTTTCCAACCGTCGTGCAAAATAATTGCAGAGATTATGCAACTTCTTTCAATTAAATCAAACTCTTTCTTATTCTGCTCGATTGTAAGTAGGTGACAAGCAAATCTAACTGCCGCTTTTGTATGTCTTACAAGACCACCATCGCCTAAAGCGTATGCAGGATGATATTTACCAGTAGAAGACGCCGCTACCTCAAAGAAATATTGAGGTAGATTGTTTAAGGCGGTTTCTGTAAATCTTCTTACATTTTCATCTTCAATACATAACAATTCTTTTTTAAAAATTTCGCTATTCAATTATTTTCCTCCCATTTAAGTCTAATATTCCCGTTGCAATTTCGTAGTCGTATTGGCTAACGACCATCCCTTTTGCTATTGCCTCTTTCATCCATTTATAATATTCTTCTTTTGATATCGGCGGGTCTTCATCTTCTTTTTCGTCCAAGTTCACAACATACCCATTAGTTTCGAGGTCTTTAAGTTCTCTGTAAACCGACATATATTGAAGATGCCCCTTTTCCTCTGCTATATTCCAAGCCTCTTCTTTGGTTTCTGCCTCAACATTCCAGCATTGCCAAAAGTGACCGAAATACTTGTTAACTGAATATCTCGCCATACAGCCTCCTATTCTATAACATATTCGTAATCCCATAAATACCAATAGCCCGACTTATTCTGCTCTACTCTTTTAGCGTAGACAATATCCATTGCTCGTATCGGCTTGTTATTATAGAGATTGGCTTTTAATGTGAGTCGGCTTGTTTTACCACTGCCAACTGACTTTGTAAATAATGCGTACGCCCATGGCTCACTACTATCTTTACTAATAAGCGGAACGACCTTTGTAATCATAAGTTTTCTACGATCTTCTTCTTTATTTGTTGTAAGGTCGATATATCCTAAAATCTCTTGCTGGTTCGCACACTTTAACTTATAGCTTAAATCTTTTAAGTTAAGAGATTTAATATAGCCCTCGCAAGCAATTAACAAACCATGCATATCAATGATTGTGTAAGACTTTGACTCGCTACCATCTTTCTTCTTGTCGGTAGCGTGTTCTGATATAATATTCTCCAAAACTTCCGACATAATCTTGTCTTTTTTGATTGACTTAGCCGTTCCGTTTTTGAAGAAGTTAAACATTTCGTTAATTCTGAGTAATTCCACACAATTTCCGAATTGTATAAAGTAGTCAATCTTTATAAGTAAGTCAAGCTGACGGGAATTTACAGACGTATTGTTTTCTATATCTAAAAGCAAATCCATAAAGTGTGTGTAGTTCTTATCTTTGAGAGAAAACAGCTCATTTGAAATTGCTTTATTCATATATTTTACAGACTCTATGCCTTTGGAAATTACTTTCTTCTCTTTGTCAAATACATAAACATCTTTTGACAGACCAAAACGAGGCGGCGAGATTCGAATACCTTTTTCGCCAGCATATTCTGTAATAGCACTCGTCTTTTCTTCGTTATCCTTGAAGATATTAAGGGCTGACGTGATAAATTCATACGGATAATACTTTCTCAAATAACCACATATATATCCAATAGCAGAATAACTATCAGAGTGATTCCAAGAGAAACCATAAGCTGATGCATCCAAAATAATCCGTAAGAATGGCTTAATAACTTCAGCACATCTCTCGGCGGTTATATCATAATGGGTTGACGAGTATTCAATAAATCTGCTTTCGATTTCTGGAAGTAAGGTTTCTGTGCCTTTTTTCTTTGCGATTGCTCGTCTTACGTTATCGCTCTCCGCCTGAGAGTAGCCACAGAATTTAACCAAGAACTGCATGATGGTTTCCTGCATACAAACTCTACCCATTTCGGGAGCAAGGAACTCATTAAGTTCGGCAAAACCATTGTCATAAAACTCGCCTTCGGCGACTTCATTTCGATAACTTGCACAGGCAGGTCTTAACAAACCATTGCCGAAAGATAGCCATTTCAACATAGAGAAGTTAGGAATTTTATCTCTTACTTTGTCGAGTGTTGCATCCGACATGAATTTTCGTATGTATGCCTGAGCAGAATTGCTCTCCCATTGGAATATTAGGGTGGTATTATCTCTTATCTCTTTCCACACTTCTATATCATCCAAGTCCGTATTGTCGGGTGTTAATCTGTCTATCCCGGCAAGCCTGCAAGTTTCATTAATAACGCCAATATTATCAAGACCAAGAATATCAAGCTTGACATACATCAAAGCATCGAGTTCTTTCATGTTCAACATAGAAATTTGATAATCAGATGTGCCAGTTGTACACATTCCGATAAGATTTTCTATGTCTAAGTCGCTTACCAATACGCCACTTGGATGTGTGCCAATAGAAACAACTGTACCAGCAACGATATCTACATATTCAAATAATTCGGGATATTGCTGCCTCAGTTTTGGTGGTATCTCATCATTTTCAATTTGATCACATATCTCTCCCACTTCGGATAATGGCATATTCATAGCTCTTGCTATATCACGCACAGCCCCCTTTGTTGCTATGGTGTTAAAGGTTATAATTTCACTCGTCTTAATCTGTGGCAATCCCATTCGCTCTTTTAACAAGAACTCCTTAACCTTATCTCTGTCAGCACTCGCATAATCCGTATCAATATCGGCGTTAGTAACACGAGAGGGATTCATAAATCTGAAGAAGTTTAACCCAAATTTTTTACTATCCATTTGAGTTATGCCTAAAACATATGCAATTTCACTACCCGAAACAGAGCCTCTGCCATAACCACATTCAATACCTTGCGACCTTTCCCATTCACGCATATACGTCTCAAGAAGCATAAAGTCGATGGATTCGGTCTTTTTGTAGACATCAAATTCTTCGTTAACCATATCGTCTATTTCTTCTTTTGAATATCTTTTAGGTATGTATGGGTGATTTTCGATAGCAGAGTATATTTTATCCATGAAAGTTTCTTCGGGATTTTCGTAGATAAGAGGGTATTTGGTTGATGTGTCGAGAGTGAATTCTTCAACCATATCAGCCATTACATTGGTGTTTTCTATAGCTTGTAAAAAGACTTCTTCAGGAACGCTACGCTGTTTGCGATAACATTCCACGAGCTCATCATAAGATTTAAAGGTTAAATCCCAGTTGTCTTCGCCATCAAAATGGATGTTTTTTGACTCTTGGAGTTTGACCCTGCCCTTTGAATGGGTATCGTTGAGACAATGAGTATCAGTCCCGGCTATAAGTTTTAAGTTGTACTTTTTGCTTAATTCATAAAGCCTTTTATTATGCTCATACTGTTGAGGGTCGAGGTGATGCCCTATTTCAAGGAAACATCTATCACGATTTTTTTGACAAAACCTTAAGAATTGTTCCTGAATATTTTCATTACCTTTATATAAGATTCCACCAATACAAGCGGACGTAATAATAATATTATTGCTTGTGGCAAGCAACTCATCGAATGAAATTCTTGGAACATAGTAGAAATGGTTGTCCGCTCTGTTAAATGACTTTGACACCATTCCGTTAAGCTCAAGAAATCCTTCATAATTTCTTGCTATAAGTACGCAGTGTAGGTTATCTCTAACCTTTTCTTCGAGAGTTTCAGTTATATAGCATTCGACAGCGTGGACATATTTCATGCCCACCGCCTCGATATCGCATTTTTTCTGATACCAATTGAAGCAACTACCGTGTTCTGAAAACCCCAATGCTTTCATCCCAAGTTCCTTGGCTCTTTCAATATATTGTTTAGGCTTTGTTGTACTATCTACATTTGTAACAGCGTTTGACAGATCACTATGCAAATGATACACGGCGTAATTACTATTCATATCGTTTCCCCCTTAACGGTGTCAATATAGCATCCTGTGGCTCCCATCCAAGCACATTTATCCTTGCCGCGATTGTTCTGCTTGGAATTCCAGTTATATCAGACCATTCCGATATTGAATGTGTTGCTCCGTCTATTGTGACATAATGATTTCTTGTCGTATTATTACTTTGTATCTTATACGTAACCCATCTACAATTATCTGGACAATAGTCTTTTTGATTATCAATGCGGTCAATTGTTAAGTTGTCAGCATATCCATTTTGTACTGCCCAATATTTAAAAGGCTCGTAATCATTCCACTCTTCACACACCTTAATACCTTTTTTGCCGTAATACATATATCCAATATGAGAAGGATTGTTGCACCTACTCTTCATTCCAGCCCAAATTCGGTACAATCTCGATTGTTTTTGGCTTCCTGCATCCCCATGTGTTGCTCGCTTACCATATTTTTGACACCCACAAGACTTGGTATTGCCAGTCGTAAGCGAGTGGGTGTCAACCAAAACTTCATTTCCACAGTCACATTTGCAATTCCAAACAACACGATTATTTTTTGTGTCCGCCCTCGACATTACAAATAGTGAACCAAACCTTTGTTTTGACAAGTCTTTTACTATCAAATAATCACCTCTTTATCTCCCCAAATACCTCTGAAGAAGTATCAATAAGCTGTTCGGGCGGGTACGGTAGTGGGGTGTTATATTGTTTTTTATCCCAATCAAAACATTTGTCGAGATGTTCTTCGTCTGTAAAAAATCTTCTACTTGGCTTGTCATAGTATAATGGTACTGACGCACCCTCATGCCCAAGCAATCTGTCTTTGAGACAGTCTACAATAACATCTGCTTTTATTGGTTCTCTCAGATATCCACTGCCATTCCTTTTCATTTCACCCTTTTTGTCATACTCTGTAACTCTATATAAACTTATAATCCTGTGTGCTAAATCGCATAGGGCTGACACGCCCTGTATATCCATCTTCGTTAATCTTCTCATTGTTTCAATTTTATGTGGATGGATGACTAAGCAAACAGTTACATTGAATTTTTTTGCCATATCAATAAGCTGTGTAACGAATTCTTCTTGCTTATTGTATTTGTTATTTTCATTACATTCCAAATTTATAGAAGTCAAATTATCAATAACGATGAGTTTCGCCGATGACTTTCTTATTGCATCAATTGCCGTTCTGATAATTTCACTGGCTTTATGCGTGTATCCATCTTTATAAATGAACAACTTATCTCTATAATAGCTGCCTATTTCATTTCTTACATCGTTTGGAACTTTCCAATATGTTGTATCGCCGCTTTGGTACTGTTTAACATTTCTTTGCCCTGCAAATATATAGTCAATCCAAGACTTTGCAAGGTAATTAGGTAATTCGCCCGAATACATAAATACATTTTTACCTTGATCTAAGGTCTCGCAGATTATACTTGACAAAAAACTTGATTTTCCACTACCATTTACACCTGTTATAATGTTGAGAGTGCCTTCAAAAAGTTTCATCAACTTTTTATCAAGCTCTTTAATTCCCGTTTTAATTCCGTCAATCTGGTCTATGTCAATGCTCTCTATATCAGCATAATCAATAACGCCATCGAGTGGCGTATCTTTGGCGTTTAAAATCATATCAATAACTGCTTGTTTACCGCCAACATAAAGGACTTCGTTGATATCTTTAACCTTTCTGCCAGCAAATTCAAGGTCAGGAATTTCAACAACCTTTGTACGCCAACTACCCAAACGATAAACTGCTTCTTTTTTCATTTTTAATCCAGCCTCGTCGTTGTCAGCACAGATAATTATTGAATCAAACTGTTCAAGAAAATCCCAGCACTCTTCGATCCAGCCATAATTGTTTGCACCCAACGGGACGGACACCGCATTTGTATATCCGGCTTCAATAGCTGACAAGCAATCAATCTCGCCCTCACATATTAAAAGCGGGCTGTCTGTGTTAATACGGTTGATGTTAAATAAAATTTGGCTTACATCAGCGTCTTTTTGGCACCAGCTCTTCGGCTCTTTGCCCTTGACAATCTTGTGTGAAGGTCTGTATTTTACAACACACAAGGTATCATTTAGGTCGTAAAAGTTAAAAACGATATTGCCATGCTCGTCCTGCCTTACATCAGTTCTGTCAATAGTCTCTTTTGATATTTTTCTTAATGCAAGATAATCATAAACTTTGGTTTTATCAGTACATACAACTTCTTTTGGATAACGGTATGAAGCCTTTGTTTTTACCCCAAGTTCTCCAAAAGGATGTTTAATTCCAGTCAAATCGAATAATTTTTGTACCGCCTGAAGATATGTACAGCCGTTATGCATATAAGCATCCAAAATATCCGTATTACGCCCACAGCCGAAACAATGGTAAGACAGTGTTTTGGGGTTGAATATCATGCTGGGCGTATCTTCTTGGTGGAAACAACATCGTCCTTTTAGATTTTTTTCATCAAAATCTTCAAGATGTAATTCTTCTGCGATAATAAAAGCGGTTTTGTCTCCAAGTTTTTCTTTTGCTTTTTTAATATATTTAGGGTCAATTAACAACTTATCACTCCTCTCTACTATATTATTCTCTCTTATAATCCCTACTTCTCAAACAATAACGGCGAACACCGCACAAATGGTTGCAAAAATAATCATCCTTTTTAAAGCCTTTAAGTTTCTTGCCTTTTTTCTTCCATAAAATCGTGATTTTATCGTCGAATTTGTTGTCTTTTTTGATGTTTTCAATGGTATTTTTGAACCAAAACACCGCTTTTTCAAGGTTTTTTTCGTCAAAATCAATAGTCACAACATCATTTGCTCTAAACATATTGAAGATTAAATGCGATGGAAACTCGCCATACTCAGCCTTTATGTATAATGAGTACAGATATAGCTGCCGAGCATACTCTTCCTTCTCTTTTTCGTCCTTGAATTTGGATTTTGATTTATGGTCAACGACTATATATCTTCCGGTATTCTTATCTTTTACAATCAGATCTATAAAACCAATAAAAGTATTGCCCTCTATGTCAAGGTGGATTTCTCGTTCACTCTCAATGAGTTCCCAGTTATCGGAAAACCCCTCCCAGTTTTCAAAATATTCCTTGCCCTTATCGTGATAACTTTCATTTAAATCCACATATTTATTAGGTGGAAATCTAAGAGTAACTTTCTCGTCATACTCTTTTTCGTATGTTTCACCCATTTCATACAACTCTAACTCACCGTCAACATATCTCTCGAATAAACTATGACCAAGCTTACCCCATTGAGCAAAAGCATTGTCGTCTTTTTCAAGAGATGGATCTTGCAGGTACGAGAGATAAAAACATTTAGGGCAGTTCTCATAACTGTTTACACTTGAAAATGACCACGTTTTATCATCTAACATAAAATCAATTCTGTATCGTTCAATCTTATCTATCTTAATATCAATCCACCTCCACTTTGCTTAACCATTCAGCAAAATCTTCAAGGATATCATCATTAACTGACATCCATTGAGCACACCAAACTTCATCAGAATAGTCTTCGTAGAGACTTTCAACCATGTGCCCGCTTATTAAAATTTTGCCATTGGCGTTTAAATAGCTTAATATTTTCTCCATTTGATCAGGATATATATATTCTTCTTTATGATTAGGAATATATGCTCTCATAATTACCTCCTAAAATAATAAAGGGGCGGTTGTTACACCGCCCGGTAGTCAAATCGGCTTAAAAGGGTAAGTTCTCCTCCGAGTCGTCCGTGTTATCATTTTCGGAAGCCTTTGTGTTTTCCCGAGACTCAAACTCAAGGATAACAAACTTAAAAGCACTTCTCTTTTCGCCGTCTTTTTCGTATGGTTCATTGGACAGTTTAGCCTTTGTAATTGTTACTCTGTCGCCTTCTTTTAGATTTTTAGCCTGATTATGAGCCTTGCCAACAGCCCTTGCAAACCAGTTGCTATTTATATAAGATGTTTCTCCATCCTTTTCAACCTTTTCAGATGTTGAAATTCTCAAATCGGTATATTTTTCTTTTACGTCCATCTTCCAGACTTTTGCAAAAATCTTATTCGTTACAAATACCATTATTTCTTCTCCTTGTACTTCTTCTTAATATCAGCCATCGCTTTCTCGCAAACTTCAACACTATTTATAGATGTGGGATTCTTTTTACCACCGTTATATTTTGCAATAATTGCATAAATCTCGTTCTTATTCGCACCGCCATCAATGAGTGTTCCCATCATCTCAATCAAAGCATTTTTCTGATTTACAAGTTCCTCATCCTGCTCTTCTTTCTCTTTTTTTACTGTTTCAGGCAGGTCTTCGCCCTCATAGATGTAGAGAGCCAAGCCATGTCTTGCACAAGCCTTTGTAAGAGAACGCTGAATTGCCTTGTTAACATCTAAGCTTGTAACATTTTCAAGCTTAATAGACTGGTTTTTGAAATCCATTACAGGCAGGTTTTCGATATGCTCTACACCATCAATTGTAACGCCTGTCTTAACCCAACAAGTTTTACCATCAGTAAAGTAGTTGATTACAAGACCATCGAGTGTTTCTCTTTCATAAATGTGGTATGTAGCTTCGGGATAAATCTTCTTAACTTCAGCCCAAGCTGCCGCCCACGACACGTAGTTCATGCCGTTTTTCTTTTTTACTTTGCCTTTCATATTGACATCATAAAGTTTCTGGAAATAATTTTCTGCCAAATTATCAAGCTCCTTTATATTTAATTTGTATATATTAACGCCATTGCTGACGGTAACAAAAATTAATCTATGATTAACTTGCTATGCAAGATTGAAAAGAGTATTACATTATATTATTCTCTACAAATTTTGCAAACTCTCCAAATATTCATCCATTGTTATTTGGTGATATTGTTCTTCCGGCTCGTCATCTTTTTGCAATTCTTTTATGTAGTCGCTATAAGAAATACCTTTGATTTTGAAGAACTCTGAATGGCTACCTACGTCTATCGTAACGCCTTCACTATCGCCCCAACTTCTCGTGTAATAATGCTTAAAGTTATGCTCATCCAAGAAGTTGCTAATGTGCTCGTGTATTTCTTCAAGGGTTTCACATTCTGCTATAAGCCGTTCTTTGCCTTGACTGTTTTCAAAGTATAATTTCAATTAATCATCATCCTTCTGCATACCTGCCAACGTATCCCACATACCGCCGATAACTCTTCTCACCTTTTTAAAAGGAAGTTCACTTAAGTTAAAATTGCTTTTGTACTCCCACCATTCAGAGCCGTCGTATTCATGTCTTTCTAACCAAAAATCTTTGCCAACGACTACCAAGTCACTTGCAACCTCCTGTGATCCATACCCATCGTCGTACTCTCGGTTTGCAAGTAGCTTAAAATCTTCGATAGAAATCTGAAATTCGTTTCCGCAAACTCCTATGACATCATCAAAAGTTTTATCGTTTTCTTCAAGAATTTCTATTGTTTCTTCGAGTAAATTAGCCATGTTCCACCTCCAAATTCCACCATAAAAGTATAGTTCTATTTGTTATGCGGGCAAGGATTTGCACCTTACAGAAACACTTATCTTTCCGTAGAATCAATCGCTCTGCAATATCATCGTGTGTTCAAACCGTTATTTGCGTCTACCTATTCCGCCACCGCATAACCTTAAAACAAAAATTTCATCTGCTATTTTAAGCCACATAATTCTTATCATTCTCAATATCTATCTTGCAATTTAGAATTGCCTCATAGACATGTTGTGGAATAATGTCCTTATATTCTTTTGCTGCTCTTATAATATTCTCTTTCTTTTCTTTAGAATAAACTTCATAGGCTTCTTGGATTGTGTTATAGACACCTAATTCCCTATGGTTATATTTTGCCAAATACCCTCGCCTGTGTCTTACTATCCCGTTGGGAAGTCCTCGTTTATTTGGTTTATTCATAAAAAACATATTTATCTTTTGAGGAACAAACAAACATCTTTCTGGGCAATACAACTTATTCCCCGCGAAAAGAATATCTTTATCTAAGTGTAATCTTTCACCGCTTGGCAAATCATAGTAATTTGTAAAATACCATTTTGCAAAAGCTTGAAATTCTAACCACTCTTCGCATATTTCACATTTTCCATAATAAGAAGGATAAACATCTGATTTACGTTCTACACAACATCTTTCGATTAAATGTAGCCAACAAGTATATACTTTAGTTGGATGTCCATTTTCTTTTGCTAAATACTTACCTTCGCCAATCCAAGCAATGCCATAAACCATCTTATCATAAGGATTTTTTATACACCCGGTCTTGAAATTACTATACGTTGTATTCTTTCTGTATTTATGTTCGTCTTGAAACTCTACAACAATATTTCCCCATCCGTTGTATTCCACGATTTTCATCAGCGTGCCAAAATTGTTATAATTCGTTTCTCCAATGTGTGTTTCTTTGTTTGTTATCATCCGTCACCTTCTTATTTTCTCTTGAGAATGTTGCTTTTATTGAGATTTTTTATTCTTATTTTTCCTTCCAACTATGTATCCTGCGAGGAATGACCCCGCAAGACACATAATGAATACCGGAATATTCAATACAATCATATTTTTCTCCTTACTCAACAATCTTGAAGGACACATCAGTTCTTCTATTCATAGCACGATGTTCCTCAGTATCGTTTTCAACAACAGGATTGCTTGAACCATTGCCAACAGCAATAATTCT
>JAEIGA010009605.1_pt1 | contig 14646 bp, 12 predicted proteins | sample 9270691 | NCBI WGS metagenome assembly JAEIGA01 (sample SAMN17057246, study PRJNA624740) | gut metagenome | biome: biome; isolation source: fecal sample | host: Bos grunniens | place: China: Xizang | collected 2019 | reverse complement strand
CGGATGTCATTCCGATTTTCTTTCCAATTAATCCAGGCATTGGTTTGTTTAATTAATTGATTATAAATAATTTACACTCCGCAACACATTTTTGCGGGCTGCAAATATACAACTATTATTTTAATTTTCAACAGTTTACGCTAAATTTTTGTTAATAACTTTTTTGAAGACACAAAAAAAGGCGACCCGAAGGCCGCCTTGATATCTCGTTGATTCTATTGAGATTACGGAAGTGTGATTGTAAGCATTGGCTCGAGCTCACCTGCATCCTTCTGATCAAGAGTCTTGCATGGAAGCTTACCGATGTATGACCAGCTGAGGTCGTACTGAATCATACCCATTGTGAACTGATCACCAAGGTTGTACTGACCAGCGATCATCTCGCGTACGATAGCAGCCTCGAATGCATAAGTTGCGCCACCGTTGTAAGGTGCAGGAACGCTTGACATTACAGCGCCAAGACCTGCTGCACAAACTTCCTCTGTACCTGAATCTGTGTACATATAGAATGCTGGGTCCCATGCCTTAGGTGCGCCCTGAACGCCGTCGCCTTCCTCTTCGAATACAGAACCCTCAGCCTTAGCCTCATAACCAGCACCGCTCCACTTAGAGTCATTACCTGTTGTAGGATCGTTGTCGAGGTCGAAGTAAGGAACGAATACCAAAGTATTCTCAGGATCGAACTCACAGAATACATAGATGAAAGTCTCGTCAGCGAAGAGCTTGAAAGTCTTGAGCTGCTCGTAGTCAACATCGCCCTTAGGAAGAGTTGCTACCTGTACACCCTCGAGGTTATCCCAATCTGCAAACTCACCATCAATAGTGATTGCTGCCTCAGGCTCGCACTCACAAGGATTCTTCTGGCAGTCTGGACATACGTCTGCTGGAGTCTCATCTTCTGGACCTGGGCCAACCGGCTTGTCCTCTTCACACGCTGTGAAAGACATCATTGTTGCAGCAAAGATAGCCGCAAGAGCAAAAAATTTCTTAATCATAATTAGTTTGTTGTATTATTAAAAGTGGAACTTGTTTTCCAAACGCAAAAATATTCAAATTTTTCATTAAAAGACAAAATTCAGATTATTTTTTCATTAGTTTCTTTATTATTATCTTTGCGCGACTAATTATATATAATAGGTATATGATACTTGCGCTTTTCGGCTTCCTGCAGCTTTCCATTGCAGACATTCTTGATATTCTGCTGCTGGGACTCATCATATTCTTCCTGTTCCGCTGGATCAGAGGATCATCCGCCATGAGCATCTTCGTAGCAATCGTCTCACTATATATGATTCGAGTGCTCGTATCCGCATTCAACATGCGACTGATGACTGCCATCATGGATATGGTGCTGGACGTGGGTATGCTTGCCCTTATCGTGATATTCCAGCCGGAAATCCGAAAATTCCTCATCAAGCTGGGCAACAGGTACATGAACAGCAACCAGGGAAGAGCAATCATCAACAGAATCATGGGCAAGAGCACTCAGGGAACCATAGGAAACACTGAGGCCGTGAACGAAATCACCGAAGCATGCCGACGTATGTCTGAAGACAAGACCGGGGCTTTGATTGTAATAGCACAGAAGAATCCTCTGGAGGAAATCATAAGCACCGGAGACAAGATCGACGCAGCAATCCATCGCCGCCTGATCATGAACCTTTTCTTCAAGAACTCCCCTCTTCATGACGGAGCACTCGTGATTGCCGGCAACAGAATCGTTGCTGTACGCTGCACCCTCCCTATCACAGAGAACAAGAATCTTCCGGCAAACTACGGCATGAGACATAAGGCAGCAATCGGTATAACAGAAGAAAGTGACGCAAATGTCATCGTGGTATCTGAAGAAACTGGAAACATCTCTTTTGTAAAGGGCGGCATTGTGACGCCAATTCAAAACATCAACGAACTTAAGCTGCTTCTGAACGAAGCAATGACAAACGAATAAGATCAGAGGAGGACGATTTGGAAAGAATTGACACAAGATTAGAGCAGAAGATCGGATTTGACAGAATAAGACATATCATTTCCGACAAGTGCTCTACTACATATGCTGCCGAGAGGACAGCAAACGAAAGATTTTCGAACAAGGCGTCAGAGATACGCAAACGCCTCGTTCTCACAGACGAGATGAGGCTCATCATGATGTTCGAGGACGGCTTCCCGTCCGGAGGCTTCATCGACTGCATTGACTTCCTCAAACCACTTGAGAGAAGTTCGTCTGCCATAGACCTCATATCTTTGAGAAAGCTCAGAACTATGCTGGATACCCTTCGCAAGGTGGTCGGATTCTTCGAGGGTGTGAAGGACGAGGTGTACCCTAATCTCAAGCGTATGAGCGCACATATCCTTGCTTTTCCTGAGGTGCAGAGAAGGATCGACATGATTATCGACAGGTATGGAGATGTCAAGGACACCGCTTCAGACGAGCTGTACGAGATCCGCAGGTCTCTTCGCGACAAGGAGGGAGCGATTTCCCGCAGGATCAATGCGATCCTGAAAAAGGCACAGGAGGACGGCATCGTGGACAGCGACGCAGGCGTGTCTGTGCGTGACGGAAAGATGCTTATTCCGGTGAGCGCAGCAAACAAGAAACGTATTGCCGGATTCATTTATGACGAATCGGCGACCGGAAAGACCGCATATATCGAGCCCGCTGAAGTTGTGGAGCTTGACAACCAGATCAAGGAGCTCAAGTTCTCGGAGCAGAGGGAGATTCTAAGAATCCTTCTTGAGTTCAGCGAGTTTCTCAGACCATATCTGCCGGATCTCTTATCTGCAGCTAAATACCTTGGAGAGATTGATTTCCTTATGGCCAAGGCACAGGTTGCGCTGGATTTCATTGCCGGAATACCTGTGATTTCAGAAAATGGAGAGATGAACCTGCGCAAGGCCCGTCACCCGCTTCTGGAGAAGGCTCTGAAGAAGGAGAAGAAGGAGATTGTGCCGCTGACAGCCACTCTGACACCACAGAAACATATTCTCCTGATTTCCGGACCTAATGCCGGAGGTAAGTCTGTGTGCCTGAAGACCGTGGGACTTCTGCAGTACATGTTCCAGTGGGGAATGCTGATTCCGACTTCAGAGACATCCGAAATGCTGGTGTTCGACCGCATAATGGTGGATATCGGAGATGATCAATCGATTGATAATGACCTTAGTACATATAGCTCGTTCCTTGTAAACATGAAGGACATGCTTGCCAAGGCTGACTCGAAGACCCTCGTGCTCATCGACGAATTCGGCTCGGGCACAGAGCCTGCTGCCGGTGGAGCTATTGCAGAGGCCATCCTGAGCGAGCTTGACGGACGTGGTGCGTATGGAGTGATAACAACTCACTATACAAACCTGAAACTCTATGCGTCATCTGGAGATACCGGCGTCATGAACGGAGCGATGATGTTCGATGTGAAGAATATTGCGCCGATGTTCAAGCTGGAAATGGGACTTCCAGGCAATTCGTTTGCTTTTGAGCTGGCCCGCAAGATGGGACTGCCGGAGCAGATCATCAAGGATGCCGAGAACAGGGCCGGAGAGGAGTTCGTGGGAATTGAGAGGAACCTCCGCAAGATTGCCCGCAACAGAAAGGCTCTCGACGAGAAGCTCGAGAGAATCAAGCATACCGACAAGACCCTCGAGAATATTACTGACAAGTACCAGAAGGAGCTCCAGCAGATCAAGCAGATGAAGAAGGAGATTCTTGATGCTGCAAAGAAGGAGGCCGAGAACATAATCAAAGGGGCGAACAAGCAGGTGGAGAACACTATCAAGACCATCAAGGAGTCCCAGGCTGAAAAGGAGACCACACAGGTGGCGCGAAAGGAACTTCAGGGCTTCATGTCGCTGCTTGCAGCCAAGAAGGAGCAGGAACAGAAGGAGAAGGAGGATTACATCGAGCGCAAGATCAAGCAGCTTGATGCCAGGAAGGAGCGTCAGAAGCAGCGCAAGGCCCAGAAGGCAGACGACAAGGCCGCTCAGGAGCTGAGAGAGCAACTGGCAGAGCAGCAGAGGATAGAAGCGTTCAGGTCTGCTCCGTTGAAGGTGGGCGAGAAGGTGCGCGTGAAGGAGAACGGCATGGTGGGCGAGGTGCAGAAGGTTTCGCCGAAAGCTGTGGTAGTGGCCATCGGCAACATTTCAAGCAAGATGCCTCTGGACAAGGTGGAGAGAATCACTTCCAACGAATTCAAGAATGCAGTGAAGGAGACCGCCCGTCCGGCATCAACCATCAAGGTGGACTCTGCCATCAGCGAAAGAAAATTGAATTTCAGCACAGAGATGGATGTGCGTGGAGAGAGATTGAATGATGCAGTGGAGAAGGTCACCCGATATATTGACGATGCGGTGATGTTGGGTGTGGGCAGCGTGAGGATCATTCACGGAAAGGGAACAGGTGTTTTGCGAGATGAACTGCAGAAGCTGATCAGAACTATTCCAGGGGTGGCCAGCGTGCGCGATGAGCACATTCAGTTCGGAGGCACAGGAGTGACGATTGTTAATTTTGACTAATTATTACTATGAGAGGATTTAAGATAAGTTGTATGCTCTTCTTTCTGGCTTGCCTTGCAGGCTGCCGGGGTGGCGAAAGAAGTGTAGAGATGGGGCCGGCTGAGACTGTGGAGGCTTTCTGCAAGGCTGTGAATGCATGCCATTGGGAGGGGGCGGAGAATCTCTGCGACAGCTTGAGCATGAAGGAATATATTGAGAGTCAGAAACAGGCCTGGGCACGATTTGAAAAGGAGGACGAGGGAGCGGCGAAGGTGGCCAGATCTGTTATGGAAAGTTCAACAGTCACCATAAAGGGCATGAGCAAGGATGAGGACAAAAGAATTGTCACTTATACCATAGAAACAGACGGTCTGAGCAAGACAAAGAAAGCCACATTAAGAAAAGAGGAGGGAGCATGGAGAGTGGAGACAATTACAGAGGCAGACTAGGACGACAGGGAGAGGATATTGCCTGCAGACTTCTGGAAAGCATGGGGCATATTATCCTGGAAAGAAACTGGCGCAGCGGACATCTGGAGATAGATATCATCTCATATGATGCGGCTGGAATACATTTTGTGGAGGTGAAGGCCCGGCGCGAAAACATTCAGGCGCCGCCACAGGAAAATGTGGATTTCAGAAAGCAGAGAAGGATAGTGCAGGCTGCACAGAGCTTTCTCAAAAGTGGCAAAGGCAGGCCATACGGCAGTCACGAGTGCATGTTCGACGTTGTGGCTGTGACATTTTGCGGTGACACTCACTCGTGCGAGTGGATTCCGCAAGCGTTTATACCTATATATAGATAATATCACACGTCATATAGACAAAACGAAATACACTAAACTATGAACAGAGATAATAGATATTGTGTCATCTTGGCCGGAGGTCCGGGAAGCCGATTCTGGCCGATAAGCAGGGTGGAGAAACCCAAGCAGTTCCTCGATGTCGCCGACACAGGAAAGACTTTCCTGAGAATGACATTCGAGAGATTCTCAAAGGTGGTGCCTAGAGAAAACATCATCGTGGTGACCGCTCAGAAGTACAGGGATCTGGTGATGGAAAACATTCCGGAACTCGACGAGAAGAATCTGCTGCTTGAGCCATATTCCCGAAACACTGCACCATGCGTGGCTTATTCGAACTATACCATCCTTCAGAGGAATCCGGAGGCGCGAGTGGTCGTGACACCAGCTGACCACGTCATCACCGACGAGGATGTGTTTGTGGACACTATCGCCAGGGCTTTCGAATATGTAATTGAGAATGATGTACTCATGACACTCGGTGTTCCTCCTACAAGACCTGACTGCAACTACGGCTATGTACAGGCATGCGGAGGACGCGAGGCAATCGCAAAGGGTGAACCGGTGCAGGTCAAGACCTTCACTGAAAAGCCTGAGAAGGAGCTTGCTAAGGTGCTCATCAACAGCGGAGAGTTCCTATGGAATTCCAGCATATTCATCTGGAAGGCAAAGACCATCCGCAAGGAGATGAAGAAATATCTTCCGGAGATACCGAGATATTTCAAGGGTTGGGAGAGAGTGCTGGGCACAAGCCTCGAGAAGGAATTTGTGGCAAAGGCATTTACAGAATGCCGAAACATCTCGATTGACCACGCTGTGATGGAGAAGACAGACAACGCATGGGTTCTTCCGGTGCAGTTCGGTTGGGTGGATATGGGTACATGGGAGTCACTCTACGACTTCATGCCGGAAAAAGACAAGGACGGCAACAGCATCACAGCCGAAAAGTCACTCCTCGAAAACGACCGCAATCTTCTGGTTGTCAATCAGGAAAAGAAAAAACTCGTGGCTATCAGCGGACTTGAGAACTACATTGTGATCGACACAGATGACGTGCTGCTGATCTGCCCTAAGGACGATAAGAAATTCAAGGACTTTGTTTCAGGCCTCGCTATGCCTGGATATGAAAAATACAGATAAAACTATGGAATTGGAAAAGAGAATACAGGCCGACATGGTAGCGGCAATGAAGGCTAAGGAAGCCGTAAGACTTTCATCACTCAGAGCAATCAAGGCAGCAATCATGCTTGCAAAGACAGCAGAGGGTGCAACAGGAGAAGTAAGCGACCAGGACATCGTGAAGATCATCCAGAAACTCGTGAAGCAGCGTAAGGAAAGTGCTCAGCAGTATACTGACGCAGGACGTCCTGAGCTTGCAGAGAACGAGGTGGCAGAAATGGAAGCCATGGAAGTTTACCTTCCGAAGCAGCTCACTGAGGCTGAGATTGAGGCTGAGCTTGTGAAGATTATTGCGGAGGTCGGTGCAACACAGCCTTCTGAAATGGGCAAGGTCATGGGAGTTGCCACCAAGCGTCTTGCTGGTCTTGCAGACGGACGCGTCATTTCGACCCTGGTAAAGAAGCTTCTTGCAAAATAATCAAGCTGACGATATAACCTATGAAACGTATTCTATTCTTCGCATGTGCTTTATTGTGTTCGGTCATGCTGTCGGGCCAGAGCAAGACAAAGTTGTCTCAATTCAGATCCAATCCCGAAAAAGACCTGTATCTCGGTGCAGCCGATACATACAACATCCTCACAGGACAGCAGGAGGCTCTCGCAATGGCGCTGACTGAATTTTCAGCCTGCGCGGAACAAAAATTGAAGGGGAGAAGGGTAAGTTCTACAACAGAAGCAGGAACTGAAGCCTCTCCTCTTATGGAGTTTGCCGGAACGAGCATGCACTATTGTGACATCGAGGTTGTCGATAAAACCACAATAGAAGGAACGGAATACATCCTGTTCAGAATTGTTTCTGGAGGAAAATACAAAGTCGAACTCAACACCAAAATGATGAGTATTGAGAATGATAACGAGGTCAGATCATCATTAGAGACGATACTCTCACTGAAATTGACAGATCCATCCGGCAAGGAGAATCTGCTGTGGCAGTGGATAGATGTATATCTAATCGACAATAATGACCATCAAAGAACTATTGCAAGCTCGGTTAATCAGATAAATTAATTCCTCTGACGGTAAGCCACGCCCAACGACTCATAGTACGGCATCTCGTGTGCCACTACAACACTGTAGTATTTGTCGAGGGACTCCAGGAAAAGAGGATCATCTGCCTTTAGTGTACCCTCCCAGACAGGGCTCGCATTCCATGCCCTTTCGAACACGCCGCAAACCTTAGGGAATACGTACGACGTCACATGGTCGAAGTTTCTGACGGTCTCTGTCCAAAGCTGTGCCTGAACGCCCACTATATTCTGTGGTTTCTGCAGCTTGGTCTTGCCGTCAGGACGCTTTGCTATGTCGCAGATATTGCCATAGTCGTCCCAACGCACAGAACGATAGATATCGAAAGGAAGGAGAGAGAAACTGCGGCGTTCATCCACGAATCCACCCCATGAAAGTCCGCGCTCGGTCTTATCCGGAGTATATGCGAAGTCCATATATGTATTGGTCATGTTCGACAGAACAACCGGAACATCGTCATTGGCATATTTATATGGATACTCAGCCTGTTCTCCGCCTGTGTGCCAGAAATTGATGCTGTAAAGGTTCTTCTTCATTCTCTCATACACATGGTCCTCGAGATCCATCACAAGTTCCTGCCAGCCTGCTATCTTAATGCCCTTGGACTCAGCAAGGTCAAGGACGTGTTCGATGTAGTATGACTTGAGAAGCTCTACATTATCCCAGCCACGCTCAGCCATGATCTTCCGGCAAGGTTCCGACTTGACCCAGGCGCCGTGGGGAACCTCATCACCGCCGATATGAATTGCCTCAAGAGGCACTCCGGCAGTCTTATGACAGGCAATGATATGATCGAACACAACGTCAATGAACTTGTATGTCGAAGGCATGGCCACGTTGATGGCATTGTCTCTATAGTACTGGACTGAAATATATTCCGAAGCATCCTGCGGGTCATGAAGGATCACGGTGTCGTCGCCGGTACGCTTGGCATAGGCCTCCATCGCCTTGATAGCAGCACGTGAATGACCTGGAGTGTCGAACTCAGGGATAACCTTTATGCGGCGCTCCCAGGCATATTTCACAATTTCAATATAATCCTCGGTGGTAAGGAAGCCGTTGGATGTTGATGTCATGTCCTTCGGGTCGATGTTTCCATTGTATGAAGGCATGAGATAGTCAACCTCCTTGTATGTTCCGTCTGGCATCTTTACAGGCATCGCATGGTGAGCTCCGAAAGTCGTAAGGTCCGGGAACTTAGGGATCTCGAGTCTCCACGCCTCATCATCACCAAAGTGGAGATGGAAGATGCTTGCCTTGTAGTGGGCAAGAAGGTCAATAAACTTAAGAATGTTGTCTTTTGTGGTGAAGTTTCTTGCAATATCGAGCATGAAGCCACGATAGCCGAAGTCAGGCCAGTCCTCGATCACAAGGTCAGGAAGTTCATTCGAACCAGCGTTTCTCTTCATATTCTCGAGAGTGACCTTTGCGTAGAATGCACCGTCCTCGTCAGCAGCTTCAATGCGGCAGGTACCGTTGAGAGTGATTCTATACCAGCCAGCCTTGGGTGCATCAGCAACGATAGTTGCCTCAGGAAGCACACTTACAACTGTGGTTCCTTTGCCCTCCTTGACATCCTTGAGTGACGGAATCATATCCCATACCTTGGTCTGCACCTGATTATATGGGAAGTCCGGAATATTCTCCGAAGGGAGGAACTCATAAGTCGCCTTGAGCGGGGTCATCTTGCCCTTATACTCCAGAACAAAACCTTCAGGGGCCCAGCAATGGCGCTGAAGCGGAATATCCCTGTATGTAACGACAAGATCCTGACTCTCATGCTCATACGGGGTCATATGGTAGAGGCAGCCATGAAACAGTGCGACTTCTCCCTGGCTTCCCTCCACTACAGAGCCTGATGCGATGTAATTGGAAGTCATCCAGACTTTCCAGTCTGTACCTTCGGGAGCGTTCAGCACCTTGAGAGTGTGTATCGCACGGCCTGTCTCAGGATCTCTTTCACCCTCGGTCCATACAATGGATGTCTTTACGCAGCATGACGAGAATATAAAGGCTGACAGCATCAGTAGAGCTGATGCAAATACAGATTTTGTTCCTGGAGTTTTCATCTTATTTACGCTGGAGTGCTGCCGCAGTCTGCTGAGCGGCATCTTTGAGTATCTTCACTGTGGATTCGTCTGATGCATAGACAGAATAGAGTCCCTGCGGCTCCTGTGCAGGATCGCCGCAATAGTCATCACCCGGTCTCCAATAAAGGTTGGTCTCAGACTGATTTGCAAGACCACCCCAAGCCCAGAAGTTGATTCCGGCAAGAAGTCCATCTTCCGAGGCAGCCTTCACAAGGTGCTGAAGAACATGGGCATAGTATTTATCTCGGGCTGTCACAGGAGACGACTTTGCATACTGGACACCATCACGAGGATAGCCGAACTCTTCCAGAACCAACGGCTTGTTGTACTTTGCCGCATAGACAAGATGCTCCTCAATATACTCGTCTGTAAGGTCCATTGCAAACTGAACATTGGATTCAAGGTCGTGCTGACGAACCCAGCGCCAGTTGTATGGCCAGATATGGATGTTCATATAGTCGATATCAGGACATGAATGAATCTTCTCGAAAAGGTCGTAGTTCTGCTCACATCCGTTATAACCTTCGCTGCCTGAAGACACCATGTGGTTCGGATCGATGGACTTGATCAGAGCGGCACTTTCCCACATCCATTCTGCAAATTTTGCCTGCACTTCAGGATCATGAGAGAAGCAACGTGGTTCATTACCGATCTGCCATGAGAAGATTGCAGGATCATCCTTATATGGCTTGCCGGTGACTGTATTCACTCTGGAAACTACGTTCTTCACATGATTATAGTAGAGCTGCTTTGCCTTGTCGCTCATGACAAACTTAGACATCTCCTCGCAATATTCCCTATAGCCGGCCTCCAGCGGAAGGAGAGCCTTGCCATCACCAGCCCACTCGAGATACATGCCATATCCGCCGGACCATTCCCATGTGTTGTTGATATAGAGGACCGCCTTCATGTCTCTTTTTGCAAGTTCAGCCATGAAATAGTCCAGGCCTCTGAAAATAGTGTCATTGTATACACCCGGAGCCTTCTGAAGGGTCGGGCAGATTCTGTAGAGGTCTCCATCAGGTCCGTCTGCACCCACCAGAACACGCAGATTTGTCATTCCGTTCTCCTTGAGAAGGTCGAGCTCCCTGGCAAGTCTCTCACGGTCACCGCCCTGACCTTCGCTGGCAAGGATAGGTCCATACCAGAAATTAGTTCCCGCAAAATAAGAAGGATAGTTATCATCCGAAACGAATTTACCGTCCTCAACTCTGACAAAAGACGGCTTTGCATTGTTACAGGAAGCCAGCATTACCAATGCTGCAACTGCCCAGAAATATAGTTTTCTCATCAGCTTGGTGTTATAATTAACAGGTATCGCAAATTTAATAAAACTCAACGTCTAAACAAATATAAATTAGCACATAATGTCGTATGTCAAATCACAAAAATGAGGGTAATTGCATAAATTTGCAGCCAAGGCATTGGCATCACAGATGCGCAAGGAGCTAGCAGAGCAATCCTTCTGGAGGATTTTATGGTAGGATTGACAGCAAGGCCGGATTCTGGAAATGTCCATACCACAACGGACGTATGTGTATGGAAATTATCGAACGTATACGATAATTATTTTAGAGGAATATCAGAGAAGTATCATAAATATACTTATATTTGCATATAGCCTTACGGCTAAAGACATATAACCATAGCGTTTGCTATTTGTCCGTTTCACGCTGAAACCTAGGAAATTTCATTGCATGTGATCAAGAAAGGACAAGTCGTGAGCGTCTGCGTGCATTGTACGCGGGCGTGACTTGCCTCTTGATTGGTTTTCCTAGGACCACAGCGTGAGCAAGTGATGCTCGCGTTTTTTTGTTAACCCTATAAAACCAGACGACATGAAAAAGTTTTTTGTTATGATGGCAGCAGCCACAATGATTCTTTCAGGATGCGGCGCTTCTACGCAGGTTGCATCTACTAAAAAAAGTGTAAATCCCGATGGACAGCTTTTAGAAAATAATCCTTGCATCGAATACGCAATGATGAAGCCTAAGACAAGAGCATATGGTGACGGCACGCATTTCAAGGAATCAACCGCAACTAATATTGCTGAAGCGCAGGCAAGAGGAAAATTCGCCAGAAGAATTGAGGCTGCTGTATTAAGTGCAACAGAAGAAATCGGCATCAGTCTTGAAAAATACTCAGGTGATGCAATGGGTGGATCAAGCGCTACCGATCAGTCCGCTGAAGCAAATGATATGGTAAGCAGTATTGCTGCACAGTGTATCAAAAACACTTATATCGTAAAAGTATCTCGATATTACACCGAAAATCAGCAATATAAAATTTATGTATGCCTCGAATACGGCGGTAGCGAAGACGAAATGGCGGACCAGATCGTGCAATCGGTTGTTGATAAAATTTCTGAAGCCGATCGAGCAAAAATCGAAGCTCGCCACGATGATTTCCGCAACAGAGTATACAACAACCTTAAGGACTAATCCGGATGAAGAAACTTGCTCTACTATTGATCTTGTGTGCAACGACTGGCATGCAATCCTATGGAAAAGGGGAGCTTAAACCCAAATGGTGCGGAAATGTTCCTGCCGCAAACAGCAAGTTTTATTTTGTGGAAGTAACAACGGATGCCGCATCTTCGTTGAGCGGTGCCCGCACTTATGTCTTGAAGGACTTGGCCTCTAATGTAGAGAGAACCGACAACGTAAATGTAACGGAGTGCTATGAGGATAATTCCAGCCAACAATATAAAGGTGGGCAAGTTGACTTTAGCGGGAGCGACTCATATCAACTCAAATTGAATGTCGAGGGTTCCGCTCAACCCATATTGTCAAGAAGAATTGATGAGTATTGGGGAGGAACGCAACGAGGTAATATAGATGTGTTGGAATATTCTGCCCTTTATGCTGTTGCAAGAAAGGGAGCAAAACCGGACTTTTCTTCTATACGCATCACCTCTTCGTACGGTGTTCACGGTCTGTGGCGTTCAATGATAGTACCCGGCTGGGGACAGATGCACAAAGGATCATATGCCAAAGGTGGTGTCATCCTCGGTGGAACCGTTGCTCTTGCCGGCGGAATAATATTCACAGAAAGCATGAGGCAGACTTGCCTGGCTCAAATCAGTCAGACACATAGCTCGACTGTAATCAAACAACTTTATGCCAATATGAGTAATTGGGCCATTGGCAGAAATGTCTGCATTGGAGCTGCTGCAGCACTCTATGCCTATAATATAGTAGATGCCATTGTCGCACCCGGTGCCAGACGAGTGGTGGTGACACCAGGATATATGGCTGTCCGCTTTTAATATTTACCTCATGCCCTTTGATCGGGGTATGAGGTACAACGATAAAATTTATACACTATGAAAAAATCCTTTATCTGCCTACTATTAACAATCTTTTATATTGCATCCTGTACTCAACCGGTGGTGGAAGTATTCGGAAGTATTTCCGGATATGTAGTAGATGAAGACTCAGGAGCCGCTATTGGCGGAGCTCGAGTGACATTGACTCCGACCGGATCATCTCAGGTAACATCCACCGATGGCGAGTTTCTTTTTGACAATCTGGACGCACAAGAATATACTTTATCGATCCAGAAAGACGGATATAAAGATCTGTCGCAGAAAGTTTCCGTTAAGGCTGGCGTAACCTCAAGCGTACAAGTGGCGATGTCACCGATACAGCCTGTGCTTAAAGTGGAGCCTGAAGTACTTGATTTCGGAGGTGAGGCAACATCACTCGCTTTAGATATTACCAACTCCGGAAAAGGAACGCTTGAGTGGACAATTGACGAAGAGATCAAGTGGATCACATGCAGTGCTGCCAGCGGAAAAACAACCGACAAGGTCGCCTCTGTCGTCGTGAAGGCATCAAGAGAAGGCATGGAGAAGGGTTCATATACCGAAACCATCGTGATTTCTTCTAATGGTGGTAGCGCCATAGTAAAAGTAAAGATGTCGGTGGGAAGTGCCATCAAACTTTCTGTAAATCCTGACGAACTGGATTTCGGAACTGCTGAGTCACAGATTCAAGTGACAATCACCAATAACGGTGAAAAGGCCGTGCAATATAAGGCATCGACAGCAAATAACTGGCTTACACTCGACAAAGCCTCGTCATCAGTCCATACCACCGATTATATCAATGCTATCGTATCACGTGAAGGACTTGATGCGGGACCATATACCTCATCAATAACACTTTCGACAGACGGCGGTGACATCATCATTCCCGTGAAGATGACCGTGGCTCATAAGTGTGCCCCTACTGTTACAGCAGAAAGTGTGGAGGATATCACATATAACTCTGCATTTGTAAACGGAACAATTGTGGATATCGGAAGCTCCAAAATTACCAGACACGGATTCTGCTATAGTTCATCCAACAAGCAGCCTTCAGTGGATGATAATGTCGCAAATCTCGGTGATTGCTCTGCGCCAAAGGCATTCAAGGGCGTTATTACTAACCTTGATAACATGACGACCTACTATGTCCGCGCATATGCTGAAAATCAGGAAGGAATAAGCTACAGCAGCACTCTGTCGTTCACCACAAGCGACCTGCCTAAATTGGCAGAGGTCGAGACCGGAGAAGTGACAGAAATTACGGAAAAGACTGCAGTGACAACAGGTGTTATTAAGCATCTCGGCAACATGAGCACACTGACAGCACATGGTCATGTATGGAACACCACTGGCAATCCATCTCTCTCAACAGGAAATAGTACTGATCTGGGAGAATGTTCTGAAGCAACCGTATTCACCAGTGAACTGACCGGACTTAAAGGTGGTACAACTTATTATGTCCGCGCATATGCGACCAATGAGAAAGGTACCGCTTACGGTGAAGAGGTTACGTTCACCACAAGCGACCTACGTAAATTGGCAGAGGTCGAGACCGGAGAAGTGACAGAAATTACGGCAAAGACTGCAGTGACAACAGGTGTTATTAAGCATCTTGGCAATGTGAGCACACTGACAGCACATGGTCATGTATGGAACACCACTGGCAATCCATCTCTCTCAACAGGAAATAGTACTGATCTGGGAGAATGTTCTGAAGCAACCGTATTCACCAGTGAACTGACCGGACTTGAAGG
>JAEIGA010009604.1_pt1 | contig 14646 bp, 17 predicted proteins | sample 9270691 | NCBI WGS metagenome assembly JAEIGA01 (sample SAMN17057246, study PRJNA624740) | gut metagenome | biome: biome; isolation source: fecal sample | host: Bos grunniens | place: China: Xizang | collected 2019 | reverse complement strand
CCTGGTCCGTTTCCTTCGGTTTCCGTTTTGTGTTTTCGTGTCCACCCACCGACAGTTTTCAGGACAGTAGCCTTTGTCATTGTCGATGCGGTCAATGGTGCATTGTCCTCTCGGTGCATTCTCGTCATATCCGTTTGCCATTGCCCAATCATGGAATACTTGGAAATCGTTCCATTCGTCACACACTGTTATGCCCCTACCGCCATAATTGTGGTAAGCTGGGTCATATGGTTTGTTGCACCGTCTACGCATTCCCATCCACACTGCCCACAATCTGCTTTTCCTTTTGCCGTGTGTTGTCAATCTGTCAGTTCGTATGCATCCACAACTTTGTGTCCATCCTGAACGAAGATTTGAACCAATGACCACAACCTCTTTGCCGCAATCGCACAGACACCGCCATGTAGATGCTCGATTTATGTTTGTCCCTTCTCGGCTGATTACCGTCAGCCGTCCAAATCTCTGTCCAGTTATGTTCTTCGCCAGATCCATCAAAACTCAATCACCTCTTTTTGGTGTCTAAATTAGACACTTAATGATTAAAAAAAATAAGGTCTACATCATTGTTGTTCAGGTTGTATCTCGCCCTGATTTTGCGGATCTCGCCCAGCTTGAATTCCGTGCCGTTTTCATTGATTTTGTTTGTCACACTTTGCTCAGTAATACCAAGATATTCAGCCAAATCCCTGTTTGTATCACCGTGCAACACCATAAAACTACGCAGCAATGCCTTGTTCATCTATTCACCCCCCATCTGTCGAATGGTGTCTAAATTAGACACCTTCATAATATATGCTGTTTTTTATTTTGTCAACAGTTTTTTTGATGATTTATAAAAAATAATTGATTTTCAGGAAACTGTGGTGTATTATTAAGACATACCAACCGGAGGTGAAAAATAATGGAAATTGGTGAGAAGATTCGTAGCGCAAGAATTGCAAGGGGATTGACGCAAGAAGAACTCGGCAAAATGGTAGGTTTGCAAAAATCCGCTATTGCCAAATACGAAAACGGCAGGGTTGTAAACATAAAAAGAAGCACTCTGCAAAAACTCGCACAGGCATTGAACCTTCGTGGTTCTGACTTGATTATCGAAGCCGATCCAAAAGGCTCTGCCGAGTTTAGCGCAAAAGTGCTTCTTGATAGCGAACTTATGGAAACTATAGAAAGGTATTACACCCTTTCTGCCGACAAACAGAAGATGATTCGTGACTTAATCCGTAGTATGACCGAATAAGTTTATTATCAGGTGATATATGTATGTTATTTGCCTGTCTGTCATGTTGTTGATAAGATTGATAAGTTGTTCTTTTAATGGCTTCATCCCTTGCACCCCTTCTTTATATCACGAACATCTGTGTTAATTTTAAGTCTAAACTGTTATGACATCGTTGTCAATATTTCGACACAATTTAATCGAACCTTTGTTTGAATAAATCATACCGTTCGATATGTCCAATAGATTGGACTTTAATTGAATGTGGGGGCGAAAGCTGCCAACTGTCCACCCCCACACCGCTGGGTGATAGGCTGTTTCCAACCTGATAAAAGCCTATCATTTCACCACTAAAAAATCAACACTCACAACTGATGGTTTTTGCATAACATCTGTTACAGTAATGCACACAACTGACGGATTTTTAACACATCTGTGCATTCGTGCATCATATCGGTGCAGTTCTGTAACACATCTGTGCATTTTACTATCACAACTGATGAAATGAGAGGTTAACTATGCCATTTTCAACTGAAACACTTGAAGAGAAACCCCATAACATTTGCATTAGCTGTCCACGCATCGGTCAAACTTGTGACGGTCCCAATTTCTTGGCAATGTCCGTGGAGCGGTGGTGCGAATGGTGTCGGCTAAGAAGAGATTATTTGGGATGGAAGAACCAAAATGTAGCAGATAAGGCAAATGTGTCAAGAATGTCCGTTGACAGAATCATGGCTGGTGATGTGAAAGATTTGCGCATCACCACAATGCAAGCTGTTACGAAGGCATTGGTGAATGGATCGTGGGGACAATCTCCCTGTGTTCTCGTTACCGAAACAGAGAAGGAAATTTATATTGACAATCCAGTTATTGTTGCCCAATGTCAACACTTGCAGAACACTCTTGATACCATAGCAGAAGAAAACAAGATTGAGAAAGCATCCATCCGTGAGGAATCACAGAAAAAGATTGACTTCCTCATGGAACAAATCACCATCAAGGATAAGCAAATAGAATGGATGTGTTCGATGGTATCTCGCAAGGAATAATCCATAACCCCAAAAGAAAGGGATGATATAATGCTTTGCCGTAAGTGCAAAAAAGATATTCTAGACGGCTCAAAGTTCTGCAATTACTGCGGAGCAAAACAGGACTATGAGAAGGCAAGCAAGAAAAGAGGAAATGGTCAAGGCACCGTGTACAAAGATAAAAACGGCAAATGGATTGCAGAGTATACCATCGGTTGGGATCTCGGCAATACAGACAGCAAACTTAGCCGTATAAAACGCAAAAAAAGAGGCTTCGCCACAAAGAACGAAGCCATTGCCTATCTGCCAAACCTAAAGCAAGATTTGCCACAACAAGATATGAATGTAAAGTTCAAGGACTTATACAAAAAATGGCTAGATGGGCACACCGAAAAGGTAACCCAATCCACCATCAATTGCTATAAATCAGCATACAAATATTTCTCCACCCTTTACTATGTGGAGATATCAAAAATCCGCACGGAACATATGCAGAAGTGCATCGATGAATGCCCCCACGGAAAGCGAACAAAGGAAAATATGAAGGCACTTGGCACATCCCTCTGGGATTATGCGATGCAACTTGATATTGTAGACCGTAACTATGCGAAATATCTATATATCCACAAGGAAGATTCAGCCGAAAAGATAGCATTCTCCGCTGAACAACTCCAAACCATGTGGGAGAATGTCGAAAAGCACCCAAACCTCAAATATGTACTCGTTCTCTGTTATACCGGAATGCGTTTGACAGAAATGCTTGAAGCAATGACAGAAAACTACAACCCCACAGAAGGCTATTTTATCACAGGCATAAAAACAGCTGCTGGAAAGAATCGTATCATCACCATATCACCAAAGATTAGACCATTCTTTGATGACTTCGGCACAGGCAAGCACCTCTTCACCGAATTGTCCGCAAAGAAATTCAGGAGCGAGATATACTACCCAGCACTTCAGGCTTTGAATTTAGATCCAATCAAAGAAGATGGAACGCACATCAACACTCCACACATCTGTCGGCACACCTTCGCCACATTGATGAAAAATGTGGATGCTCCAGCCACAGATAAGCAGAAACTGATAGGTCATTCTAAGTTTGAAATGACCGCCCATTATACCCATACAGACATCGGCTCATTGAAGAAAATCACGGATAATCTATAAATTCAATAGATTCCTGTGACCACCATGTGACCACCAAACAGGCAAAAAACCCAGTAAAATCAACAACTTTTGCTTGTATGGCATTCAAGAGGTCACCGGTTCGATCCCGGTTATCTCCACCACAAAAGTCCCTAAAAGCCTGTAAAATCAAGGCTTTTGGGGATTTTTTCATTTTTATTATTTTCTAAAATTTTGAGAAATTTTTTCCTATGACCACCATAGTGACCCCCAATGTTCAAATATGGAATCTGCCAAATTGGGTGGACACAGGGCATAAAAAGTTGGTTGGCATGATTCTTGCTAGTGTTTCCGCAAATAACAGAAAAAACGGTTGGCATGATTCTTGCTATGGTAAATAAAAAACAGGGGGAGCGAAATGCTCCCCCTTCCCTTTTCTGTATGTTATTTCTTAACCGTTGCAATGAACCCATCAAAGCCAGCCTTTTTCAATTTGGCAAGCATGGCTTCTGCATTTTTTCTTTCGTTGTATGCACCAACCTGGACACGGTAGAATACATCTGCAACTTCCTCGGTCTTTCCGCTGATGCGTTTGTTGACCTCTTCCACGATGTGGGGGAACTTGCTCCCCAAATAAGCACCAGGGCAGTCAGTGTTTTGATACCACTTGTGCATATGAAGGTTGCCACTCTTATCTCCGGTGTAGTTCAGCTTGATGCCGTACCTCTTGCAGATATCCACGCACAAGGCGATGGTTGCTTCAAGTGCTTGGTCACTCACTTTCCAATCAGGAGCACCAGAGCAGTTCGCCACCTCAATGGTGATTGCTCGGTTGTCAATCTCTCTAGATCCAGTTGTCCATGCTCGGTTCTCTTCCTCAACATAGCAAGCAACTCGACCATCCGTGCCGATGCCGTAGTTACTGGATGCCTGTCTGGAAGGATTCGCAAACAATGCACCACAGGATTCCACGGTGGCATTGCCAGCCATGTGATGGATGACAATAGCATCAATCTTCTTGTTTCGTGGATTGGTGCTGTTTGGGCTGATTCTTACATATTCTACAAGATTACTGTAACTCATTTTTTACCCCCCCTTTATTCATACTCCACGCCATACAGGTCAAACAACGCTTTCACAGCATCGTCTTTCAACAGCTTTTTCTGCTGACCTTGATTCAGCGCATCATAAACGGTCTGCAATGCATTTTTGGTTTCGGTCTTTGCCGATTCCACCGCTTTGGTCAATTCAGCCTTTTTCATAGGTCTACCCCCATATCACGCAGAGCATTTTGGTAGTCGGTTTCGGTGGCTTCATCGGTTTCGCCCTCGATGGGTTCATCCGTTTCCGTATACTGCCTATTGAATTCTTTGGGGTCTATGGCTTCACTATACCGAACACCTTCCCGCTCCACCATCATGCCGATATCGGAATAGGTCTTCACTAATGCCTTGCCGTTGATGGTCATTTCTTCGGTTTTAATCATGCCGTTACCTCCCCATTCAGCTTGTCCCAATCAATCTCGCCAGTAGTAGTGCCGTCCACGGTGTGTTCTTCAAGAGGGAGGAAAACGCTTTTCCCCGAAGCATAAATAGAACTCCAATTCGTTGCCGTTTTATACTCCTCAAGAAGTGCGGATGGGAAAAGATACTTTTCTACGGCACTATTAAAACAATTCGACCTATTTATAGAGCATAGTATAGGGCTACGAAGCACCACAGTTTTCAAACCCGTAGCATTAGTGAAAGCTGTTCCTTTTATTTCCTTGACTTTTGGGAAATCCACAAAGGGTAAGCCTCTGCTAAAATTAAAGGCAGAAGATTCCACTACGATTGCATTGGGGAAATTTACAGAAGTTAGGTTATTTGAGCCACCGCCACTCGCACCGCCAAAGCAGCTACTGCTAATTGTCTCCACTAACGGAAAGTCTGCGGTAGTAAGGTAAGAAGAACAAAAAGCATAGTTTCCAAGCGTCTTTACTTTCGGTAAATACACAGAAGTCACATTACTATAGTAGAACGCATAGTCTCTCACACTTTCCACCCTGTTGTTGGTGTACTCTGTAAGTGTGCCAGTAATCAAACCATCTTCAATGCTTGTATCACCGCCACCACCAGTTTCAATGCCCTCAATAGCGGTGGGCATTTCGTCAAGGGTAAGCAGTTCCGTACCGCCTGTCTTGGAACGGATGGCTTCACCGATGGCTGACAGATCAGCATCCAGAACATCAGCATCCACAACTTTATAATTCGGCATCAGTAACTACCCCCTTCCCACATAGGCAAGGCAGACAGAACAGCATTGACCATTTCCGTCTTGTCGGCTTCGGTGTAATAATCAACGCCCTTTACCGGGGTTTTTCCATCTGCACCGGGCTGACCGGGTTCGCCGGGTTGACCGGGCTGACCATCGAAATAATCAACACCCTTTACAGGCGTATAACCTGGTTCTCCCGGCTGTCCGGGTTCACCTGGCTTACCATCAAATTCACCGCTTGCTTTTGCCTGTGCAAGCGCATCATTGACAGCTTCGGGCAGCTTATCGGCATCCAGCTTGTCGGTGTTCAGCTTTTCAATATCTGCCTTGTTCTGGGCGATCTGCGCCGCTTCTTCTGTGGTTGCACCCGCTTTCGGGGGGTTGGCTTCCAGATATTCAGCAACAGCATTGGAAAGTCCTTCACCTTCCAAATCTTGCAACCGCTTGTCAAGACTGGTATAAGAAAGAACCTCAGTTTCGGTGTATATATAATCTTCCGGTTTCTTTCTGGGGATAACTTGAAATACCTCTGTGTATGTGGTGAGCATACCGTTTCCGTCATGGACGCTCAAGTGAACCTTTAAAGGCTTTGCTGTCTGCAGCAGAATATTGGGAACATCGGCAACACGCAGACCGTCCCGCTCATAGATCCCACAAGTCAATGCAAGTTCCGTGTCCTCGTTGCTATAGTGAACCTGTGAACACTCATCATCATTCACAACCAGCCTTCTGCCTGTGTCCCATTGCCAGAAGTATTTCTCGCCATTAGACAAGCGCAGTAGTTTTTCGTTACTCAAAAAATCACTTCCTCTTGACTTGGTTTATTTCTTTTCGTGCTGAGTGCCGAAGTAGAATGCAATGACCGTGGAAACAATGACCATCACATTGTCCGCAGTAATGTCACCACGAAGTGCCAGAACCGCAAAGACAAGAATAACCGCCAGGGTCACAATGGTCTTGACCTTCACAAGGTTTGCCAGATTTTTAATGAAATCGTTCAACATATTTATTCCCCCTCAAAATTTAGTTCTTCCAGAAGTTTGTTGTATAGCCGTTTCACAGCACCGTTGCCACCGCCCTTGAGGTATGCATCACCAGCTGCGATGCGTTCCTCTAGTGGCATATACGGAGATGTGATAACCAACCGCTTGATGTCGAGATAGTTTTCTTTGATGTGTCTGTCATTGTCTTCGGCTCGTTTGTTGATTTTGACGGCAACCTTGATGACCTTGATGCAAGTCACAACGATGGTTGTCAGCGCACCGATGCACGAACCGACCAGAATGATTGTCTGCATTGCCTTCACCCCCCATCACAGTTTCTTAAACGAAAGAAATCCGTCACGGTTGAATGTCAGGCTTTCTGCGCTACCGATGCCACTCCAAACAAATACACTTCGACCTTGTCCAGTTCCGTTGCCACGCATATCCATGCCCCACACCGACAAATTGCCGTTTTGGACTTTTGCCCAACCGTTGAACACGGCATTTATCGTGCCACCGGAATAGGTAAGAATACCGCCAGTATAATTGCCTGATGTAGTGAAGGTGTAACTAGCTGCGGATGCGCTGGCTTCGTTTGCCTTCAGGTAGATATCCCCTGTGCCTGTGTAGCTTGTGGTGTAGCTGATCTGTGCCAGTTCACCCTCGCCAAGTTGGAAAGGCACAGGAGAATTTGCAGTAACATCAACAGAGACGGTTGCACTCGCACCGCCAAGTTTATTGGGATTGAACGGTGTGCAGATGGGATTGCCTATGATTTTCTTGCTCATGCACTCACCTCAACAATGCTTGCTTGGATTGTATAGTTATTCTCAGGCTTTTGACCAATGACATACACCGTCACCACACCGCCATCGTTCTCGGTTGCGAAGGTGATGTCCTTTTCATAGAAGATGGCAAGTTGTTCCACACTAGGTGTCAAGTTGACCTGACTGTTCTCGGTAATGCCATCAATGTTGACCACCTGAGAATATAGATTTCCCTCGCCTTCCCAAGCATAGGACGGAAGTGTCACATCCGTGATTCGTGTAGGGGATGCCATGCTGATTTCAGCAGTTTCATTGGTCGCAACATCGGTGATGACCAAGACACCGTTGTCATTTATGGTTATCTTGAAGGACTTGTTTGCTGTTTTCAGCACAATTCCGTCATCAAAACTGGCAACACCGCCAGCCACCCTGAATGCTTCTCCCTCGCTTGGGAATTCATTGATGCTCACCGCATTCTTCTGCGTATCGATGAACAGAGGAAACTTGCCCTTCGGCAACACGAATTCCTTTGTTACGATGTCAAAGGAATCAGCCACGGAGATGCTGAAAGTGTGGACATAATTCTTGTCACACTCAACCGTGTACTGCCGTTTGTTTTCAATTTCCTCTGGGTTTCCATACTCGCCACCGCTTTGCATGACCATATAGGTGACGGTCATCTCATTCTTGCCATTCACGGAAGACATGGATGCATCAACGGTCAAATAGGTGGTGTCCTCATAATTGTTCAACCGCTCCACGGTGGCGGTGAAGATAGGCAAAGACCACGCAAGAATGGTCACGGTCTTTTTCACCGTCGTGGTGTTTCCTCGGCTGTCCTCTGCCGTGATGGTCAGGGTCACATCTTGGCTTGAATTGATTGTGCCGAAGTTCACAGATCCGCTTGTGGTTGCCGTTCTGGATATGCCGTTGACCTCGATGATGTACCGCAAAATGGTTGCACCCTTGTTTCCGGTAGCTGCATCGAATGTCACACCAAGCCACGATTGATTCTGCACAATGTGTTTGGGGTTGCCAGTAATATTGCTGACTTCCTCGTTCGTGTCAGCATAATCAACTTGCGAATTCGTGAATGTGGGATTCGCATTCGTGATTGATCCGGTTGCCGTTTGTGTGCTTGATCCAATCGTTGTGCTACCGCTCTTGGTGGTCAATTCGAAGGTGAATGTGCCTGACCTCACACTCTTCATCAGGTTGTAGATGGTGGTCAGTTCATTCGCAAAGGACACCTTCGTGCCGTTGTGGATGCTCGATACAGTCTTGATGATTGTGTCACCATAGGACACCACCAATGTGTCCGTGAAGGTCACATCGTACTTGGTGAGGTTGATGGTCACACCATTGTCAACATCAAAGTTAGTTATTGCGGAAAGCGCAGAAGCTGCACCGCTGACCGAAAGTGAATAGTTGGAAGAAGTGAATCTCGTTGCCTTGACACTTGTATCATACAGTACCGCATAGAACGGAACAGTTCCACTTGTCTTGTTGGATACAGTATGCCAGTCTGTTGTTCCCTCATAAGACCAGCCTTTATCGCTCTGCTTATAGGGTTTGACCGTCACATTCTTCTGCACACCATTGATGTACATCTGGATCTGCAATCCGTTGTCATACCAAGTTGTGGAATAAACTAGCCACACCTTCCAGTAGAAACGGTATTGCATATCTGCACCGCTCCGCTTGTACTCATACTGAATAGTCCATTTCGCAACTGGAGAATTCAAACATTGCACTTCGCTGAATATTGTGTTCACATCTTCACCCCCTAACTAATTGCTACAAAACCGACACCAATGTTGTCAGCAGTTGCAACCGGAACAACCTTGATTCTGCCAGCAATCTTGATTTGGTTTTCGACTTCGGCATTTCTCATGTGGAATGTTTCACCGTCTGCCCAATACACTCGATTTCCGTGCGCATCGTAGCCGACAAAACCTTCCTCTGCATTCAGCTGCACATAGTCACCATTCTTTGCGTATACGGTCAATCCTTGCTTGTCCATCAAGGCAATCAATGTGTTGGCTTCATCGTACAGTTCAAAAGTACCGCTAGAATTGCCGACACCGCCCAGCTTCAAGACACCGCCCTTGATAAGGGATGCGGTCAGGTTGACCACATTGATGTTCTGCATGTTCAAAGTGCCGTCCAATGTCCACGCAGAGGTGAAAGTTCCGTGGATTCCGCTGTTGCTGAAGCCAATGCCACCGCTTGAAATCTTCATCACATTGACTGCGCTCTCTTTAGGCAAGGCATCAACCACAAGGATCTGGCTACCCTCATTGATGACATAGGAATTGCCAAGCACACCGTTGATTTGCGAGGTGGCTTGGTCAAGTTCCGTCCGCAAGGTGGTCTGCGTTTCCTTCACAACCGTGTCGGTGTGTTTATTGGCTTCTGCCGTGATGTTCTGCGAGAGGTTTTTCAGCTCGCTCTTGAAATTGCCGAATTCAATCTTGGTGTATTTCTTCCGGATGGCATCGTAAACAATGGAAATGACCTCGGTCAAGATGTCCACCTTGCATTTGGGATGCTTAACACGGATGGTATCACCAACATCACTCACATTTTCGATACTAGCAGACACGGAATAGTTAACCTTCGGCATTTTATTGGCTTCGACATAGGTTTCTGCCTGTGATTGAAGCCAATTTTTAATGGTTGCGTGGAATTCTTCGGTGCTTGCAAATTCTTCTGCATCGAATCCATGCTCAAACTGGATGACCTTTGTATACGGCACATCATAGATCTGTTCCGTGGTGCTTACATAGGTGTCATCAAGCATGATGGCAGATTCGCCATCTGTGGTATAGGGGAGAATCTTGGTGCAAACACCGTCCCAATCTTCTTTGACCTGGATACTGGTGATGTTTTTGCCAACCGCAAGCACAACACCCCTGTCCTCGCCACACCTTTCCTTGATTCCAAGTTGCCAATTGTCACGATGCCAATGCCCACCATATTTATCTGCGCTCAAAAGCCATTCGTAGACCTCATACAGGCTCTTGCGAATGGCTCTTGTGGAACAGGTGGTGGTGATGTCACTCAATACCGTGAAGGGTGATGGGACATCGGTGCTGTCATTGAAGTGTGCAAGGGCATCATTGCAGTTTTTATCTACCGCATAGGAATCTTTGATGATGTAATTCTTTGAATCGTAGGACAGATGCCAAGCCTTGACGGAAACCTTTCTGTTTTTGACCGTGGGGTTGGTCATGCGGAATCCCTGGACACCCCAGGGTGTAGGAATCCGCACAATCAATCCGTTTTGGTAGAAGTCAAGGTTCTCGGTGGTGTCCTCAAGTTCCACATAATAGTCACCATTGTCCTCTTTGGTGATGTCTGCCCTCAATGGATGAAGGATCTTGATGCCGTTGTTGTTGAACAACCGCTCGTTGCTATCGTAGACCTTAAACATCACAACCACCTACTTCTCGGCAAGATTTCAATGCTCTCCACATAACCAGACCACTCGATTTTATTCGTGCCAGCCAGCAGAACAGGGAATTCTCCGTTCATGTTGCGGTTTTTCAGCACACTGCCAAGGTATGCATCCTCTTTTTCGCTGTCAATGACCACTTCTCTCTCGCCTTCAGGGAAGGTGTAGTCAAAAATATGGATGCCGTTGACAGAAATACCCACAGTTCCGCTACCACGAAGCACCATTTTCGGCTTGCTGTTCTCCAGACCTTCGTTGGACACTTCAAAAGGCTTGAAATATTCCACTTTCATGTAGGCATTTGCATCGTTTGAAATGGTGGTTAGTTCGTTTGGTTTCAAGTTCGTGTATAGAGCAAGTTGTTCTTCGGTCAATGGTATTTCAACGGGGGTTGTTAGTAGGCAGATAATCGTAATATTGTTCGACAAGATCCAATCCTTAAAATCCGCAAGTGTTGCTTTATCATAAGCAAAGTAACAAAGACCTTGGTTGTCTATCGCAAAGTACCCAGACTCACCAGAATATGCCTTACTCGCATCGCAAACAAGGTGAGATGCAATGCATTCGTTTTTTAACCACCCACCATTAACACCACTCCAAGCTATCAGGTACAACGGCTTGCCGACTTGTTGTCTCCAACCGTCCTCTGTGCCATCAAACACTTTCTTTCCAATTCGTTTGATATACACACCCCTCGCAAGGTCAATCTCGTCACAGATCCATTGCTGACCGTTTGCATCGGTATAGTTGCCACCAGATGCAACAGGAATGCCGTGCAATCCGTTAGGAGTTGCAATGGTCATGCTCTGTTCACCGACATTCACAGTAATGCTACCGCTTGCACCCACACTTTCCAGATCCACAGGGGAATCAGGTGTCGGTGTGCCGTTCTGTGTGGTGTTGCCGTAGATGCTGAAGTGTCTCTGTTTTGCTTCCGCAACATCAGGCACAACTATGCTTGTTCCTTCGGCTGTGACGGTCTGTGGCTCTTTGTAGGCTTCAAGGTATTTGTGCTTGAACGGCTGGATATCAAACTTGACAACGGCTTGCCTGAACCGCAGAAGCCTGTTGTAGTCTATCTGCCCAATGATTTTGCCCTGATACACCTTTTCAGGCTCGTTGCTGAATACAATCTCGCCTTCTCCTGTGAAGTATTTGATGACATGATTGATGTCAAAGTTGCCACGCAAGCCAATGGTGATGGATTTCGTATAGGAAGAATACCCCAAATCATCGTAGGTGCTACCATCTCTGCCATCAACGGTGGTTTCCTTTACTCGCAAAGGCGGTTTGGAAATGGGTGGAAGGTCGCAAATGAGCAGACCTTCAATTCTTGTACTCGGTATTCCCTTCCAAATAATCGTGTTCATTATGCGAACACCACCCTTTCCACAGTATCGGTGACAAAGCCACCCATTTCACGGTCATCCATGACCACCTTGACCTCGGTCAATGCCTGTTTGAAGGCAGAAACCATCATGTCATAGGTGGAAAGCTGCGTGTTACCAGATGCCATGGTCATGTTTGTGTTGATGTCTGCATCAAATTCGGTGGGAATTGCACCTTGCATATCAGCGGAAACATCTTCCATCGTATCAGTGAACCCTTCTCCCAAACCGAGGGCGAGGTTGTGTCCCACGGCATCCCTGAAGAGGGTCGAAGGACTACGTATGCCGAAGAAATCCTTGATTCCGTTCAGCACAGACTTGCCGAATCCCTTGATTTTGTCCAAGATCCAACTGGTTGCGTTGCTGATGCCGTTCCACAATCCCTTTACCAAATTCAAACCGACCTCGCCCATTTTGGCAAGTCCGCTGTTCAACCCACTCACAATGGATGCGATAATTTGGGGGATTTGGGAAACAAGCTGCGGAATAGCCTTTATCAAGCCACCAGCCAACTGGATCGTCAACCCGACACCAGCCTGGATGATTTTGGGCAAATTAGATGTGATTGCCGAAATCAATTTATCGATGATGACAGGGATCTTGTCTACCAAATCGGGCAATGCTTCAAGCAAGCCGTCTGCCAAAGACAAAATCAAGCCAATACCAGCATCGATGATGAGGTCGATATTGTCAAGCAAAGTCTCTGCCAGCAGAATCACGGTGTCTATACATAGCGGAATCAAATCTGGTAGCATCGAAGAAATGCCCTGAACCAGAGATACAATCACCTGAATTCCCATCTGCAAAATCATAGGCAAATTCGACAAAATTGTTGTGCAGATGGTTTGAACCACGGATAAAACCACAGGCAAAATCGAACCCAAACTTGAAGAAATTCCGCTCAGCAAGGACATGAGCAGATTCACACCTTCGCTCAAAATCAGGGGTGCGTTGTCCACGATGACCTGTAGTAAGGTGCTTATCAAATTTTGAGCAACCGAAAGCAATTCAGGTAGAATCGAACTCACATTTTCAACCATGAAAGTGACTTGTTCACTCACCATTGTCATGGCAGATTCGATGCCACCTTGGTCACCAGAAATCACAGCTGCAAGCAATCCATTGAATGCACCCATCAAGTCATTCACACCAACCATTGCACCGCTCATTGCTGGAGCGAATGCAGATGCAAGTATATTTCCTGTTGCTCCTGTGGTGCTGGCGAATATCTGCATTTCGTCATCCAATTCACCCAATGCTGAAAGACCTTCACCGCCCAGAACCATGCCCATATCACTTGCAAATTGCGTGTATTCCGCAAGACCTTCACTTCCCATCTCAATGATAGGATTCAGGTCTTGTGCCTTCTTGCCGAACAGTTCCATGGCAAGGGCATCTCGCTCGGTTTCGTTGCTGATGCCCTTCAAGGCATCAATGGATTCCCAATAGACAGTTTCCGCATCACGCAAACTTCCATCTGCGTTGGTGACGGACACACCCAGTTTCTCATAGGCTTCTGCATAAGCTGCACTTCCGTCCTTTGCTTCACCCATTGCCTTGACATTCTTTGCCATAGATCCTGTCAGGCTTTCCAGAGAAACATCCGTCAATTCTGCCACGGCACTATATTTCTCAAGGGTGTCGGTGGAAAGTCCTGTTTGTGTCGATAATGTCAGGATGTTGTCGGCATAAGCTGCACCAGCCGTCAGGCATTCACCCATTGCACTTCCAACGGCTTTGAAACCATCAGCCAACGCAGACAGACCAGCTTTGATGGCATCACTAATCAAGTTCGCCTTGATGATGTCACCCAAGGACAAAGCCTTCTCGCCACTTTTCTCGGCTTCTTTGCCGAAGTCCTCAACGGCATCGGCTTCTTCCTTCGTGCCTTTCTCGGCTTCTTTCATAGCATTGGCATTTTCATCGACCTTGCGGTTCAAGGTGTTCAACTCTGCCTGTGCATTGTTCAGTTCGGTCTGCCACTTTTTTGTTTGGTTGCTGTTCTCGCCAGTTTCCTCTTTGGATTTGGCAAGCGCATCCTTCAGGATGCTTACTTTCTTTTCCTGTTCCTCAATCTTCTTGTTGAGGACTTCGTTCTGCGAAGAAAGGTTTTCAACGGACTTGTCATTCTTGTCATACTGAGAAGTGACGGATTTCATTTCGCTGTTCAGCACCTTCAAGTTGCTGGAAATCTCGCTCAATGCTTTCCGGTATTCACTCTCACCAGTAAGTTTGACAGTACCGCCAAAACTACTCATTGGTATTTCCCCCTTTCTTTTTTATAAATACATCCAATGAAGCGGCTGATTATTTTTCTTTCCAGCACTTTGGGTTCGCCCAATACAGGCATTAGCAATACTTCCTTTGTTGATGCCTGTTTCTCTTTCGGCTTGTGACACACTTTCGTATATGATATTTAACTCTAT
>JAEIGA010009603.1_pt1 | contig 14647 bp, 17 predicted proteins | sample 9270691 | NCBI WGS metagenome assembly JAEIGA01 (sample SAMN17057246, study PRJNA624740) | gut metagenome | biome: biome; isolation source: fecal sample | host: Bos grunniens | place: China: Xizang | collected 2019 | reverse complement strand
ACCATTAAATGGTGATTTAACTGGAAAAGGAAAACCAGTATATACAGCAGCTTAATATTAGAAGGTAGGACATAAATTTCTATGTTCTACCTTATTTTTTTTACTTAATTATAAATTTTAGGAGGAATTTTTATGGCAAAAAGAATTATTCAAACAGGAATTACAAAAGAAATGTTAAGTGGAGATAATCAACCACAAATTCAAATTTTAGATAAGTTATATGTAGTAGACGATAGACAAAAAACATGGGATAGAGTACAAAAAGTTCAAAATGATGAGAAATTATCAGCAGAAGAAAAAGAAAATGCTATCTATGAACTAACATTAGGAAAAGAACAATATGAAGAAATCAAAGAATTAGGATTAAGTGTTGAACAATACAGATACTTTACATTTTGCGTAATGGCAGCAATTACTGGTGAAGATCCAAAAGAACTAGAAAAACAAGCCTTAGACCAAGCAAAAAGAAAAAACTAAGTAAATCTCAATCAGAAGAAAGTTATTATGACTTAGATTTTGATTGGGATATTATAGTTTCTAGCTTCTTACAACAGTATGGCATTAGGTTAGCATATGAATATGACACAATATCATATACAGAATTTAACCAACTTTTAAGAGGAATAAATGGTGATACACCATTAGGCTATACAGTACAAGTAAGAGCGGAAACAGACCAAAAGAAAATAAGAGAAATGACAGCACACGAAAAGAAGATAAGGCAAGAATGGAAAGAATTTAAATCAAAACAACAAAAACAAAATGTGATTGTGTTGTCAAAAGATGAAATAGATAAAGTATTATCTAACATGTTTAGATAAGGAGGTGAACAACAATGGCAAGTAGTTCAGTAGGAAGTGTTGCAGTTGATTTAGTGTTAAATAACAAGTCTTTTAATAACCAAGTAAAAAGTAGTGTTAAATCAACAGAAAGTGCATTTACTTCTAGCTTTAAAAAGATTGGCGGAGTAGTTGCAACAGCATTTGCAGTTGGGAAAGTAGTTCAGTTTGGTAAAACAGCAGTACAAGCGGCATCAGATGCACAAGCGGCATGGACTGGCTTAAATAGCATTGTACAAGGTACTGGAAACAGTTTTAATGTAGCACAAGGCTTTTTAACTAAGTTTACAAAAGATGGTTTAGTAACTATTAATGATGCAGCAACAGCATATAAGAACCTATTAGCAAGAGGATATGATACAACACAAATCGAAAATGTAATGACAGCGTTAAAAGATAGTGCAGCATTTGGTAGACAAAGTTCATACACACTAAGCCAAGCATTTGTTTCAGCAACAGAAGGTTTAAAGAATGAGAACAGTATATTAGTTGATAATGCAGGTGTTACAAAGAACGTAGCGAAAATGTGGGACGAATACGCAGCAAGTATAGGAACAACAGCAAATAACTTAACACAACAACAAAAGATACAAGCAGAAGTAAATGGAATTATGAAAGAAACAGCCTTCCAAACAGGAGATGCAGCAACATATACAACTACGTTTGCAGGTAGAGTACAACAGCTAAAAGGTGCTTTAACAAACATGAAAGTTGCAGTAGGAAAAGTAATAGCACCAATTGTTAGTTTGTTTATTCCTGCAATAACAAGTGCAATAAATGCAGTAACAGCATTTTTTAACAAGCTGCAAGGTGTTTTAAGTATATTCGGTTTAGAATTTCCAGATGTAGTTGAAAAAACTTCAAGTGGAATAAGTAATATAGGAAGTTCAGCAGCAGATACAGCATCACAAATAGCAGGAACAGGAACAGCAGCAAAGAAAGCAGCAAAAGCAATGAATAAAGCCTTTTCAAGTGTAGATGAAATAAATGTAATCAACACAAAAAGTTCAAGTGCTTCAAGTGATGGAAGCGGTGCAGGTTCAACTGGTGGTGGCGGAAGTTCTGGTGCAGTAACAACAAGCGGAACAGATGCAGTAAGTTCAGCAGTAAAATCAACAAGTGATAAGATCATGAAATATATTAAGCCATTACAAGATATTAGTTTTGATAAATTAATAAAAGCATTTGGTATGTTAAAAGATAGCATAAAAGGATTAGGCGGAACAATATGGAAGGGCTTAGAATGGGCATATTTTAATATATTAGTTCCATTAGCAAAATGGACAATAGAAGATGCATTACCTGCATTTTTTGATGCTTTAAGTGATGCATTATATGCAGTAAATGAAATATTAAAAGAAGCATATCCAATATTAGATTGGTTATGGCAAAGCTTCTTAAAACCAATAGCTTCATGGACTGGTGGTGTTATTGTAGATACATTATATGCATTAGGAGATGCTTTTAAATGGATTGGTGATAATGCACAGCCAATAGTTGCAGCAATGAGCGGAATAGCAGCAGGTTGGGCAACATTCAAAGCATTAGGCATATTAGGAGCAATAATGCAATTTGTTGGTTATTCAGCAAAATTAGCAGGTGTAACTGGAATTGTACAATCAATTGGAGCAGCTTTTTCAATGTTATGGACTTATTTCAAAGGAAGTACATTTGTAAAAGGACTAACAACAGCATTTGCAGGATTAAAAGCTGGGTTAGTAGCAGTTTCTGGAGCATTAGGAATTTCAATAGGTTGGGTTGTAGCAATTATAGCAGCAGTTGCAGCACTAGTAGCAGGTATTATTTTATTAGTTAAGAATTGGGACAAAGTAAAAGAAGTAGCATTGAATGTATGGGGCAAAATCAAAGAAATTTGGGGCAACGTTGCTAGTTGGTTCAATGAAAAGGTTATAGTTCCAATTAAGAATTTCTTTAGTCCTTTAGTAAATTGGTTTAGTCAATTATTCACAAGTATATGGCAATCAATTAAAAGTGCATTTGAAGTAATAAGTGGACTAGCAAAAGGTTGTTGGTTAATTATAACAACAGCATGGGGTATAGCTTCTACATGGTTTAAAAATACAGTAATAGCACCAATTCAAAATGTTTTCAGTAGTATGTGGAGCGGTGTTAAGAGTGCAGCAAAGAGTGCATGGGAAGGAATTAAATCAGTATTTTCACCAGTTGTTAATTGGTTCAAAGATAAGTTTACACAAGCATGGACAGCAGTTAAAAACGTATTTTCAGCAGGTGGAAAAATATTTAATGGAATAAAAGAAGGTATTGCTAGTACATTCAAAACAGTTGTAAATGGTTTGATTGGTGGTATTAACAAGATAATAGCAACACCATTTAATGCTATTAACAAGTTATTAAATAAAATAAGAGAAGTTTCAGTTGCAGGAATACAACCATTTAAAAATTATATAAAATACAATGCTTTATCAATACCACAAATTCCAAAACTTGCACAAGGTGGTTGGTTAAAAGCAAATAATCCACAATTGGCAATTGTCGGTGATAACAAACGAGAAGCAGAAATTGTTGCACCAGAAAGCAAGATTAGAGAGCAAGTAAAACAAGCTATTCAAGAAATGGGAGCAGCAGGACAAAAATTTGTAATGGACTTAAATTTAAAAATACAAACAGATGATGGTAGAACATTAATTAAGAAAATAAATGATGTACAAGTACAAGACGGTTACATTTCATTAATGGTATAAGGAGGTATATAGAATGTCATTATCTAATCCAGAAAAAAATGAAATTGTTGTTAATAGTAACATATTAATAACAGTTGACAAATTAAGTTATGAATATTCACAACAAGATAGTGAAGCATCTGGTAATAGTGAAGATGGAACTATGTACCGAGATGTAATTGGTTTAAAAAACAAAATCTATTGTAAGTTTGAAGATCCAGAATTAAGAACTGGTACAAACTTAGATAACTTATTAGAATTGATAAGTTTATCAAGCATGAATGTTAATTATTATGATAGAAGAAAAAAAGCAAGGGTTACAAAAAGCATGTATTTTGTAGTAGACAAAATAGAACTTAATCCATGTGAAATAAATAATGATTATATTGCAGAACCTTTTGAAGCTAGATTTATTCAAATGACAATAGATAGTGTTAATTAGGGGGGTGTGATATGTATAGTGTAAGTGAAAAATATTTGAATTACATAAATGATAATAGCATTATAGGAAGAAATTCAAAAAACAAAGTAGTAATAGACAATGTAGAATATTTAAGTGATACATTAAAATCTAATCCTAAAATATCACATAAAGCCGCTTCTTTTATAGGCGGCTTCCCTGCAAAAACATGCGAATTTGAAATATTAAATATAGATGGTTCTCTATCATTAAATAATAAAGAAATAGAAGTATATAAAGGACTTGAAATAGATAGCAGCATTGAATGGGTTAAAATGGGCTTATTTAAGGCAAAAGATGAAGATATAACAACAAATGAAACAACAAAATCAATATCATTTAAGGGTACAGATAGAGCGGTTTTATTTGATGCAACATATACAAGTAGTTTAGATTGGGAAACAGCACATACAGGACTAGAAATAGTTCAAGAAGTATGTTCAATATTAGGAATTACATTAGAAACAACAGAATTTAATTTTGCTTCTTATAGTTTTACTCAAAAACCTAATTTTAATGAAAGTACAACATATAGAGAAGTTATTTCAAGAATAGCAGAAATAGGTGGAGAAATAGCATATATTTCAAGAGATGGCGGTTTAAGAATAGCAGGACAAAACATAACAAACCAAACAGCAGGAAAGAGCAAAAGAGAGAAGCTAACAAAAGAACAGCCTTTTGTAATTAATACAGTCGTATTAGGGAAAAAAGATATTGATGATAATATTGTTTATTCAACAGCAGAAGATACAGAAGCGGTTGAGTGGAAAATACTAGATAATCCTTATGTAGACTTAATAAGAGAAAACATAATAGAAGAAGTTGCTAGTCATATTATAGGAATGTCAATTATTCCATATAGTATGGCTAATTTTATTGATGATTATATATATGATTTAAATGATGTAATACAAGTTACAGATAACTATGGAAACACGTTTAATGCAGTTGTATTAGAGTATGAAACAAGTTCAAGGATTAAATCAAATGTATCTGCTTCTACACAAACAGAAACAACAACAGATTATAAGATAGCAGGAAGCATGAAACAAGATATTGTAAGTGTAAAACTTCAAGTAGATCACAACGAGAAAGAAATATCAGCATTAGCAAAAAAGACAGAAGAACAGATAGAAGATGCAAAAAATGAAGTAATAACAAGCACAACAACTATGATACAAAATAGTGAAGCAACAACGTTTGAAGCATTAAAAGAGTATGTAAAAACAGATGAATTTGGTAGTTATAAAGAAACAGTTTCAACACAATTCAAACAAACAAGCGAAGATTTTACAATGCAATTTAACACAGCAAGTGGAAGAATTGATGAATTAAGCAATGAAACAAATGAGCAATTTCAAGAAATACAAAAATATATTCGTTTTGTTGATGGAAACATAGTTTTAGGAGAAGCAGGAAACGAATTAACTTTAAAAATACAACATAATAGAATTTCATTTTTACAAAGTGATTTAGAAGTTGCATATTTTAGCAACAACAAATTATATGTAAAAGATGGAGAGTTTATAAATTCATTACAACTAGGTAATTTTGCTTTTCTTCCTAGAACTAACAAGAACTTATCATTTAAGAAAGTAGGTGATAATTAATGGCATATACTTATGGAAGTGTAGCAAATTGTAAAGTAAGAAACGGACAAACAAGAAGTGAATACGAACTAAGATTAGGTTATGAAGTACAAAGCCAAAGCATAGAAAACAACACCTCAACAGTTAAATTAAAGCTAGAGTGTAGGTCAACCAGTTCAAGCTATACGACAAAAGGTTCTAGCGGTTTAACAACGGTAATTGATGGAACAACAGTAAAGAATAATGCAGCAATTGACATGAGTAGTACAAATGCATGGCAAAATTTTGGTGAAAGAACAATTACAATTACACATAATGCAGATGGAACATGTTCAGTAAGTAAGAGCGGTTCTTTTACTTGTACAGCAGGAAGTAGTAATTACTCTCTTTCTTCTGGTAGTGCAAGTGTTACTGTAAAACCTGCAACTATACCAAGAGCAAGTACACCAACATTATCAAGTTCAAGTGTAACAATGGGTTCAAGTGTAACAATAAACACAAACAGAGCAAGTAGCAGTTTTACACATACATTAAAATATACTTTTGGAAATGTTCATGAAACAATAGCAACAGGTGTTGGTGCAAGTTATTCATGGACACCGCCAACAAGTTTGGCAAGTCAAATAACAAACAAATTAAATGGAACGTGTACAATAACATGTAATACTTATAATGGAGATACTTTATTAGGAACTAAGACAGTTACAATGACATTATCAGTTCCAAGTGCAAGTCAACCTTCATTGGTTACATATCCAAATACTACACAGAACGTAACAATAGGTAGTACAATTAAGGTACACATGAACAGAATGGCTGCAAATTTTTTGCATTATGTATATGCAAAATGGGGGAACAAAACTGTTGAAATAGGTTTAAATGTTGGTGATAACGTTGAATGGACTTTGCCAATGAACTTTTGTGATGATATATCATCATCTACAAGTGGTGTGGGAACAGTTTATATAGATACATATAACGGAACAGCATTAGTTGGAACAAAATCAGTAAGTTTCACAGGTACAGTTCCACAAAGTGTAGTTCCCACAATATCCAGTATTTCAATAAGTGAAGGCGGTTCATTAGTTCCTTCTAGTTGGGGTGTATATGTTCAAAGTAAATCACAATTAAAAGTAAGTATAACAGCAAGTGGTTCTTATAGTTCTACTATATCAACTTATAAAACAACTGGTATTGATAGCAATACATATTGGGCGAGTAGCTTTAATTCTGCTTTATTACAAGGAACTGGAACAAAAACAATAACAGTAAAAGTAGTTGATAGTAGAGGCAGGGAAGCAACAAAAACAGCATCTTATACTTGTATAGCATATAGCAATCCTAGTATATCAGTTGCAACAGTAACAAGATGTAATGCAGATAAAACAGATAATGAAGAAGGAGAATATGTAAAATACAGCTTTAAAGCAGATATAGCACCAGTAAGCAATAAAAACACATATTCTTATAAATTGGGATATAAAAAGAGTGAAGATAGCACTTACACATATATAACAATAAGCAATTCTAGTTATTCATTAAATAAAAGCAATGAATTAATTAGTGGAGTAACATTTAGTGTAGACAATTCGTATGATTTTGTATTTGTAGTAAGTGATTATTTTACAAACGCAACAATTATAAGACAACTAGGAACTGGTTTTACTTTACTAGATTTTAACGCAAGTGGAAAAGGAATGGCTATTGGTAAAGTAAGCCAAAAAGATGCTTTAGAAATTAATATGGATATATACAACAAAGACGGAGCGGTATTGGAAGCGGTGAAAGCTAGTAAAGAAGCACCTACAAATAAAGAAACTGTATGGATAAGAAAAGGAAAAAACTTATACAATGGGGACTATTTAACTAATTACAATTACAATTCAAGTAATGGTGTGTTAGAAAAAGCAAGTTCTCCTATGTTTTGTACAGCAAACAAAATAAGTATTCCAGTAAATGCAAAAAAACTTGTTGTAAGTAAAAATGGAAGTAGAATATATGTTAGATATTTCTTTTATAACGACAAAGGTAGTTTTTTAAGTACAGCAGCATCACAAGTTGGTGTAGATGTTCCTAGTAATGCAAAGTATGTAACATTTCATTGTACAAGTGATACAGTAAGTGGAGATTTTTCAACAATACAACTAGAAACAACTGGTAGTTCAGGAATTGCAACAGACTATGAAGAATATGTAGAAAGAATTATAGGTATTAAAGATGATAGTGGTGCTTATGAAGAAATATATAAAGAAGAACAAGATAGCGGTTGGAAAGAATTAACGGAAACAGGGGAAAGTTATGCACATATAAAATATAGAAGAATTGGTAAAATGTTAGAACTAAATTCGAATTGGTATAGTGAAACTGGAATAGCTGTAAGTGCTTATGGGAATTTGACATTGGGAACATTGCCTGAAGGGTTTAGACCAAGTAAAGAAATAGTGCTTCCTATAATGTGTAAAAACAATCAAAATGTTATTATTAATTCTTGTAATGTTAAAGTTAATACAAACGGAACAGTACAAATAACAAATTTAACTGGTTCTAATGCTAGTAATATATGTGTTATATATTTTCATACTATGTATTTTTGTTGTTAGAAAACAAAGATAATTAAAACGAAAGGATAAAGAAAATGGAAATAATGCAATTTTTAAAAGAGTATTGGGTAATTATTGGTTTCTTTTTTACTGAATTAATAGCATTAATAGCTTTTGCAAGTGTGATACTTAAAATTTTAAAATGTTCCCTTAGAAATGATATGCTTGATATTTGGGATAAAGGAAAAGATGCAAAGAGAATTACTAGATACCAGTTACAAAGTTTTGAATATAGTTATGATCTATACAAAAAACTTAAAGGCAATAGTTTCATAGATGAAATAAAAGACAGATTAGAAAAATTTGAAATTATAGATTAGTAATACACCATAACAAAAGTTGTGGTGTATTTTTTTATAAAAAAGGAGGAGTTTGTATGAAAGTTTCAAAATGGACAATAGTAAGAACAATAGGAATTGTTTTAGTTTTAGTAAATATGATTTTGCAAAGAATGGGACATGATGTAATTGATGTTTCAGAAAGTGAAATACTTGTATTTGTAGAAACATTAATTGAAATTGCAATCATTGCAGTTGGTTTTTGGAAGAATAATAGTTATTCAGAAAAAGCTATTAAAGCAGATGAATTTTTGCAAACACTTAGAGCTTCAAGCAATACAGAAGATGTTTGTTGTGAAACATCAGAAAATGAAGGAGGAGATTTATAATGGGATATACTCTTAAAACAAATATTGCAAATAAAAATAATTATGGAAGCAAAAGATCAACTAGCAAAATTAAATATATTGTAGTTCACTATACAGCAAATGATGGAGATACAGACGAAGCAAATGCAAAATATTTTAAAAATAATGTTGTAAAAGCATCTGCACATTATTTTGTAGATGATGATAGTGTAACTCAATCAGTACATGATAATTATGTTGCATGGCATTGTGGAGGAAACAGATATAGCAATTACAAAACAACTGGTGGAGCAAAGTATTATAAGAAATGCACAAATACAAATTCTTTAGGAATTGAACTATGCGATACTGTAAAAAATGGTGAATATAGTTTTACTGATAAAACAGCAAATAATGCTATTGAACTAATTTTAGACAAAATGAAACAATACAATGTTTCAATTGACAATGTAATTAGACATTTTGATGTAACAGGAAAAATTTGTCCTGCACCTCTTATTGAAGAAAAAGCATGGAATGAATTTAAAGCTAAAATTACTAAAAACATTAAAAAAGGTTATACTGGAACATTCCCTAGTTTAGGAGTTAAAGGTTATCTATCAAAAGGAGATAAAGGAACACAAGTAAAAAGATTGCAAGAGTTCTTGAATTGGTGTATTGGTGCTAGATTAACAATAGATAGTTCATTTGGTTCTAAAACAGAAGCAGCAGTTAAAAATTATCAATTAAAACATGGATTAAAAGTAGATGGATATTTTGGTAAAGCTAGTTTAAAGAAAGCAAAAGAAATTAAGAAATAGAATTATATTACTTTTACAATAATAGCCTTAAAACCAATTCTCATTGGTTTTAGGGCTATTATAATTTGTTGTATTAATCATTTACACAAAATATATACATACGAATAAGAGGGGTATTAACTATAAATAAGAAATACAATGAATTAGTTATTAAAACTCATACGTTTCAATAACTAACTCAAAGTTATATAGTGCATCTTTATTCCATCTACCGCCAACTTCTTTTTTGTAGTGTACTTTATCTATGAAACTTCTTAACAAGTCATTTTTTTCTTCAATAGATAAGGAATGATAATCATTTATACAATGTTCTAAGATTGGAATAGATTTTTGGTATTGTACAATTCTTTCTTGATCTTTTGTATCAACTAATTGTTCTTTTCTTTTTAAAAGTGGTTTTAGTTCTTTTTCAAAATCTTCTTTTAACATTAAAAATTGTTCGTCACTCATAATATCCATTGCATTTTTTTTAAGTGCGTTCATGATATAACCATTTATTTCTTCTATTTTCTTTTCAACTTCTTTTAATTCTTTTGCATTACTTACTTTTTCTTTTTTTAGTTCTTGTTCATAGTTATCTAAAAAATGTTTCCTTGTACTTAGTTCAACTTTTAAATGCTCAATTATTTTGTTTTCAACAATATCTAAGTAACTTCCTACACAATGACAATGAAGTGAAGTGCAAATTAATGTATCTCTACAAATATCTGGTTCTTTATAAGTTGTAACTTCTTTATCAAATTTATCATCTTTAATATCTAATACTTCTTTTAATTCAAACCATTTATCTGCAAGACTTTTTGAAGGGTGAAATCTTTTAATGTCATTAGCAAACCAAGTTGTTATTTTATCATGTGAATAGTTTAGTTTTTTAGAAATTTTAGTTAAAGATAATCCACTTTTTTCTTTATGAAATCTTAGATACTTTAATAATGCTTCTTTATCAATCTCATATACTCTAACAAGGCTTTTTCTTGATGGTTTAGTATATGGTCGTCTTATCATAGCATTTCCACAATATCCACAATATACAATACTTGCTAATGGGTTTTTTAATCCTGTATCTCCATTATATTCTCTATTTCTTCTTGACTTCATCATTACTTGTGCAAGTTCAAATTGTTCTTTTGTAATAAGTGGTTCATACATTCCTTTTGAAACTTTAAAATCATCTTGATTATAAAATCTTTTCTTTTTAGCTTTTCCATTTTCTAATATCTTTTTAATAGGGTTTTTTCCCCAAGTCAAAATACCAATATATGTTTGATTTTGTAACATATCTCTAATTGTATCTGGTTGCCAGTAATCACTCTTTCTAGGTTTAACATGTCTTTCGTTTAAATAATTAGCAATAGCAGTTGTTCCAAGTCCTTCACAGCATAAATCAAAAACAGCTTTTACATTTGGTGCTTCAATTGGATCTGGAATTAATTTATAGCCTTTTTCATCTTTTAATTTTTCTTTACCATATCCATAAGGTGGGGTAGCCATTATAGCTTTACCTTCTGCAAATGAAGTCATTCTACCTGCTCCCATAACATCTTTACTATATGAAAGATATTCTGCTGCTTGTATCATAATCATTTCAAGATACTTTTTATCCATTTTATTACTTAAATCATAAAATTTCATTGGTGTACAAATTAGTGTTTGTGTAATTTCAAATTCTTCTAAAACATCACCTGCACCATATAAACCACTTATTGAAAGTCGGTGAGGGTCAAAAACAAAAACACCTTTAATATTTCCAACTTCCATTCGTTTAAGAACTTTTATAAATTCTGGTCTATCTTCTATTGCTTCACCACCAGAAACAATTTCCCTATAAATATTTTTTTCTGGTATTCTATAACCTAATTCTCTTTTTGCAAGTTCTTGCAATGTTTCTTCATGTCTTTGAACAATTACTTCAACTGGAACTTTTTCACCATCATTCCTAGACTTCCTTAAATATAATAAATATTCTTCTTCAAATTTTTGTATTGTCATATGTTTCCACTTCCTTTATTATGTTTCAAATAGTAAAATTTTATTGTGTTGTTGAAAAGTTCTGTAAAAATACATATTGCATAAAATTTATTAAAGGGGGAACAACTATGAAAATCACATTTAATAAAAAACCTTTAACAAAAGAAAAGTTGAAACAAATTTACGATACTTGTAACCGAATATTTAAAGATGAAAAATATTTTTATACTAGGGAACAAGTAAAGGAACTAAAAAAAGATAAGAGCATCATCTGGTTGTAATATCACCACCTTTAAATGAAGTGCAAATGTGCTTCATTTTTTTATTTGTTCTTTTGCAAGAAAATAGAGTTTCATTATTTGTTCTTGTAAATCTTGCTTTTCTTCTAATGGAATATCCTCATTAAGAAAAATTAATCTTGCACGTTCTAATAAATCTTTTGTTTCTACTATTTCTGCATCTACACCTAATACTTCAATACTAACTCCAAAATAATCTGCTAGTGATTTAATTTGATGTAAATTAATATTTCTTCTTCCAGTTTCTATATTACTTATTGCAGGTCTAGACAAATTAAGAACTTCCATTAAATCATCTTGCTTTAATGATCTAGCTTTTCTTAATTGTCTTATTCTTTCTCCTACTATTTTTGTATCAAATGACTTTTTTAATTTAGTCAATTAATATCACTCCTTTTGTGCAAATATTATTTAATGTATATCAAGTTTACAATAGATGTTTCAAAAAGTAAAATTTTTTTTAAAAATTTATACAAAATCTATTGACAATGTTATTTTAATATAATAATATGTCATTGAAAATAGTTACAAAATTTAAAAAATGTTTCACAAATAGAATTATCTGTAAATTTTGAAACTAATGAAAGGTGGTGAAATTGTGAAAAGAAAGAACTTAATTAAGTTTAGGATTGACAATGGACTTAAAGCAAAAGACATTGCAGAGAAATTAGAAATTACAAGAGTAAAATATTCTAATATAGAAAATGGTAGAGTAAAGCCATCAATTGAATTTGCTTGTAAGTTCCAAGAAGTATTTAAGGTTGACGATATTTTTGAATTACTAAAAGAAGAATAGGAGTTTTGCAGCATGAACAACAAAAACATTTTTACTGTAATTGAAGAATTAGGGGCATTACTACAAAACTACAAAACAGAAATTCAATTAAAAAACTGGGAGATTAACGAGTTAAGGCAAAAGATTGAAAAGCTAGAGAAGAAACATTGTAAATAATTTTTTAGTCAAGATGTTTCAAATAGTGAATATAGTCAAAAAAAGTTTAATTTTTTATAAATAAGGAGTGATTAAAATGAGAAATGTGTACAAGCATTTTAGAACAAATGAAATTGTATATGAAGAAGATGCAGAAGAATATGCATTAGATCATCTAGGAATAACAATAAAGCCATTAGATAAACATGGTGCATATACACAAGAGCAAATAGATTTTTTAGGAGAATTTACAGATTGGTTTTTTGATGGTGATTGGATTGAAGAAGAAATAGAAGATGATGAACCAGATTTAGAATATGAGTTAGAAATGGCAGATAGAGTTTATCAAGAAAATTTAGATAGAAGATTGGGGGTTTTATAATGAAAGAAATAACTTTTGAAGATATACAAAGAGCAAATGAAACAATTAAAACAACAGATATTAAAGGTAAGGATTATGCAGAGGTAAACCAAAGGATAAAGGCTTTTAGAATGGTTTATCCAACTGGAATGATACAAACAGAAATGATAAGCAATGAAAATGGTATATGTATTTTTAAAGCATCTGTATTTGGTGTTGTATTAGATTGTGAAGGTAGACCAATAAGAACATTATTAGCAACTGGAACAGCTTATGAAAAAGAAGGAAGTACATTTATTAATAAAACTTCATACATAGAGAATTGTGAAACAAGTGCAGTTGGTAGAGCATTGGGCATGGCTGGGTTTGGAATTGATACAAGCATTGCAAGTGCAGAAGAAGTACAAAATGCAATAGCACAGCAAGAAGATGATAAACAAATTACAAAAGCTAACTTAAATGTATTACAAAGTTTAATTAAGACATTACCAGAAGCAAAAGCATTTTATGATAATTTGTTAGCTGCATATAACATAACAGATTTAGCACAATTAACATCTAAACAATATGGAGAAATTTTATTAGAAATTAAGAAAGTGAAGGGAGAATAAGAATATGAATAAAGTAATTTTAATGGGGAGATTAACAAAAGATGTTGAGGTTAGATACACTCAAACAAATAATACAATGGTTGCTAGTTTTACATTAGCAGTAAATAGAAGATTTTCAAAAGAGAAAGAAGCAGATTTTATAAATATTGTTGCATGGAGTAAGCTAGGAGAATTTTGCAGTAAATACTTTAAAAAAGGGCAACAAGTTGTAGTAGTAGGTAGACTACAAACAAGAACTTATGAAAAAGAAGATGGAACAAAGGCATATATTACAGAAGTAGTTGCAGAAGAAAGCTATTTTGCAGATAGCAAGAAAGAAGAACAAACTGGAGAAGAAACAAACACAGTAGAGTATAGTTTTGATCTTCCATTTTAGGTGATTGCTATGATAGGTAAACCAATAGAATTAATACAATGGTTGTATAACCAAGATAAAGAAAAGCAGTTCGAGATACAAGAACACAAAGTAAAAAGAAGTTTAAATGCTAATTCATATTGTTGGGTACTTATAGGGAAAATTGCAGAAGTAGTAGGGAACACAAAAGAAGAAGTGTATAGGGATTACATAAAGAATAAAGGCATTTATCAAGTAATTACTATGAATAGTCAAGCAGTTCCTACATTTTTAAAAATATGGGCGGATAAAGGTTTAGGGTGGTTATGTGAAACAAGTGAAACAAATGTGCAAGGTTTAACAGATGTTATTGCATACTACGGTTCATCATCATATAACACAAAACAAATGGCAAATTTTATTGATTATATAGTACAAGAAGCAAAAGAACTAGAAATAGAAACATTGCCACCTAGTGAATTAAAAAGTTTAAAAGAAAGTTGGTGT
>JAEIGA010009602.1_pt1 | contig 14648 bp, 11 predicted proteins | sample 9270691 | NCBI WGS metagenome assembly JAEIGA01 (sample SAMN17057246, study PRJNA624740) | gut metagenome | biome: biome; isolation source: fecal sample | host: Bos grunniens | place: China: Xizang | collected 2019 | reverse complement strand
GAAGCCGTCGAAGACCAAGGAACCTACATCGGTATCCTATCAAGAACGTAACGGAGAGGAACTGCCCGACGAACTTGGTAAACTCCACCATGAAGCTAGAGATATCCCATTGAAGATTGCCATCGTGGGCGATACCCGTCAGCAATGGTTCAACCGATACAATGCGCTGATGGTACTCTTGAAGTCGGGATGGCTGAATGTAGAGGTTCCAGAACTAGGGCGAATCTTCAAGGTGTACTTGAAGGAATGTTCCGGTTATTCCCACTTCACTACCTTAGCCGATACCGGTCAGCAAGTAGCTTGCATGACGATCGTACTGAGAGAACCAAAACCTGAGTTTTAAAAACTGATTAAACATCCTGTAAATGGAATTGAAAATATACGATAAACAAGGAATCGTGAAGATGACGGTAAGCCCGGATAACTCTTCACAATGGAACCACGAAGTAGGGGTTGAGAACGTCGTGACGGTCAACTTCACCACGTGGGAGTTCCTTGTATTGGAAGTGGGTTGGTATATCTTGGTGGAAGGACAGCGATTCAGCATCAAGTTTGAATACAGGCCAAAGCACATCCATGACACCAAGTACACCTACAACTTGAAATTCTACGGACGTGAACATGATGCACAAGACATTCTTTTCTGTCGGTTGAACCAAGGAGAAGAGGACATGGAAAGTGTATTTGCCTATGATGGTACACCGATGGACTTTCTTCAGAAGGTGGTAGCCAATATGAACCGCAATACCGACGGTGTGGTATGGAAAGCTGGTGAAGCCATTTCAGCCAACAGACAGACCATCAATTTCAATGGTTTGTATTGTTGGGACGCATTGGCGGAAATCGCACGGTCATTCGGAGTCGAATGGTGGATAGACGGAACGATTATTAACCTGAACAAGTGTATACGTGGTGAATCCATATCGTTGGGATATGGAGAAGGTCTGAAATCTGGACTTACTCAAAAAGAGAATACCAATGCGATTAAATGGTTTACCCGCTTGATACCTATTGGAAGCACGAGGAATATTGACAGGAACAAATATGGTTATGCGAACCTACAGCTTCCAGACCGTAAAAAATATATCGACATCAATAACCGATACGGGCTTAAGGAATATCGTGAAGAAGCGGCATTCAGCGATATCTATCCTCATCGTGTAGGAACGATATCATCTGTCCGTAGTGATGTGAGAATAAACGAAGATACCGGTGATTATACGGTATATTATGTGAAAGATTCGGATCTTCCGTTCAATCCGGACGAATACATGCTGGGCGGTGAAGTCATACACATGACATTCAACACCGGAGCATTGGCAGGTAAGGAATTTGAAGTAAACTGGAATGTCACCACACAAGAATTTGAAATAATCAACCAATATCCGGATGAAACGTCACAATTGCCTGGAGGTAATTTGATACCGTCCGTAGGCGACTCCTATGTGTTGTCTAATATCAGTATGCCCGACGAGTATAACACCATAGCAGAAGATGCTTTCCAAAAAGCCGTGGAGGATTACTTGGATGAATACGATATGGACATATCCATATATACCGGTGATACGGATTATATTTATGTAGAAAAAAACAACATACCATTAATGCTCGGGCAACGAGTATCACTCGTGTCTGAACAATATTTCGAAACAGGTTATCGGGACAGTAGAATTACGCGTGTGTCCAGAAAGCTCAACAATTTGGGAGAGGCATCTATCGACTGTAGCAATTCCGTGTCATCAAGTTGGATCCAAAAGCTTGGCAGTAACATCAACAATGTAACCGTCAACCAAAGATCCGACCAGAAAAAGATCTCAAAGAATGAAAAAGACGTAGAAGATCTGTCCGGATTATGGGAGTTGAGAAAGAATGATCAAGGTGATAAGTACCTCTATACTCCCTACAATGTACTTACTGCGCTCGGTTTTACCTCATACTCGACAGGCAGAGGCATGAGGTTCCCGTCCATTTATGACGGCTTGCCAATCGACTATCAGACCTTGTATTGGGAAGAGATAAAAGAAGAAGTAGGAACAGACGAAGGAGGAAACCCGATTTACAAGACCACAAAGGTGTTGAAAGCCAAAGGTGGTACTGGAGGTGGCGGAGAGTCTCCTAATTTGGAGGCCTACGCGACAAGGGACTGGGTTTCTACAACATTTACACCGCAAGCAGCTCACAACTCTATCGCTCGCACTGTAGGAATACTTCAAAGCGATTTCACTGCTATGGTAGCGGCTCTAGGGAATAAGTTAGAGGCTTCTGATTTTAATAATTGGAAATCTACTAACGAGCCTAAAATAGCGAACGGCTTAACAGCTTATAACTGGGGAAATCACGCAGACGCTGGTTATGTAGGTATTGCTAATGAGCAGACTATTACAGGTAAGAAAAACTTTACTACAGGCGGATTGTTTGTTAATGGACAAAAAATCGAATACATTCAGATAGACAATTCGAAAGGTTATTGGAAGCTAGAAGGAGACCTAATAGTTTCTGGTGGAATTACTTCGTTTGCTAGTTCTAGTGGTTATAAGCCATCAACTATAATGGACGCAATCGTTTGTGATGAACAGACTATCACCATTGAGGAAGTAAATGGCGTAAAGAGGCTGAAAGTTATAGGCGGCAGTGGTGGAAGTACAACAGCTAGTTTGACCATAGAATATGAGGGAGCAGGCAACGCTATTACCGCCTTGGACTATAAAAACGGTGTGCTTACTGCTACTAAGGGTCAGACATTTGCAGCAAAGAGCGGGCTTGATGCTATCAATACTCGTGTAACAACACTTGAAAATACTATTAATAGTGGCGACTCGTCTAACAGTAGCTTCGATATAGAAGAAAGTGGTAGTGGCAATGCTTATACGAGCTACACTTATGCCGATGGCAAGCTAACTCTGAAAAAAGAGACATCTTTTGCAACTGCATCGCAACTGTCTACATTGTCAGGAACGGTAGCGAACAAGGCTGACAAGTCTAGTGTGTACACCAAGACTGAAGTTGATACCAAGGTAAATGCTAAGGCGAATACTTCTGATGTTTATACTAAATCTGAAGTTGATACCAAGGTAAATGTTAAAGCGAATATCTCTGATGTTTATACTAAAACAGAAGTTGATACTAAGGTAAATGCGAAATGGACTACTGACAACAGTAAGATAAGCCAATGGAATGCAGCTTACGGATGGGGAAACCACGCCGATGCCGGATATGTGAAGTCATCTTCACTTACTGAAACCCTGAAAAGTTATGTTACGGTTGGCGGTAATGCTACGCAAACCATTACAGGCAAAAAGAACTTCACAGGCGGTCTATTGGTTAATGGTCAGGAGTTGTTCTTTGATAAAACTGAACGCTACTGGAAGATGGAAGGTAATCTTTTAGTAACAGGGGGTATTACATCTTACTCTTCTGATGGAAAGGCTACTCCATTCTTGATAGACGTTACTGAGTTTGATGAAATTACATCTACAAGCACAACTCAAGTTTATACAGCAAATGCAGTGTCATTGATACAGAAGCAGTTGAAAACAACAGACGGCAATACCACAAATGCATTGGATAGACTAAAGAATTTACAAACTGCTTTAAAAGGGTTGTCTGCTTCAAGTGTGTCAGATTTGGTCAAAAAATTAAACGCATTAAGTTTTTAAAGAGTTATGGCAGTATATGATATTTTACCGAATGAAGATTTGAAAGATGTTGACATTGTTGCAACACTAAATGCCAACGGTGGTTCGGTGGATTTTAAGAAGGAATCATGGTACAAGCCAAGTGCCAACATCGACAAGTGGGCAAAGTTTAAACCACAGAATAGTGATAACCTATTCAAACTTTCTGAAGCAGAAAGAAAACTAGGAAACTACGGGCTTGACGTTACTTGGGCTGGAAGTGCAAGGACACCTCAAAGTGTATTAATAGATATGTCGCAAGGAAAAGATTTTTATCCTTACGTAACACTTAGACCTCCTTATAGAATGTCTGATTACTTAGGTTATAACCCAAATGCACCAGCACCTTATAGTCTAGATTGTAGTTCTAATTTGGAGGTTTTGTCATTCCCTGCATCTATACCGTTTACTATAAAGATAAATAGTAAGGCTGAATTTAAACTAACAGATTTGGCGGCATTTGAAGATTATTTTAGCAGTGGGTATTTTGCGGTGTTGTGTAGTGAAGGCCTTAACGCAAATAGTCAAGTAATAATGCACAAGCCTTCGAATCCAGAGCAGTATAATAATATGCTATATGGAGAAATAGAAGTGAGTAAAGCTGGAACATACTATTTGGCCGCTGTATATACAAATATACCAAATGCAGGAGAAGTTACTGATGTATCAAGTGTAGCAGAAAATTTTATGCCTATCCCTAATGGATATATAAGCGTTAAAGTCACTCAAAAATCTGTTTATGCTTATGCCGCAATAAGGGACTTTGCATTGTATGGAAATCCATATTATAATAATAATTCTCAAAGCATATACGGATTTGGAAGCCCTATCTATATAGATATAACTAAGCCTAATGCGGTTTTAAGCAGTGTATATAGATTAAGGCTATTCTTTCATGTAGAAACTGATAATGGAGTATTTGAAAAAGAATGGGTATACGAAGACGAAGATATAAATGTCACCGCAGGAACAAGCTCGCAAACTGTATATCTTGTAAACTTCCCGGGCAATATCAATATATTTGATATTATACCAGAATTAGAAGGCTATAATTTTACGGTCAATTCAATGACAATTTATCTTGACTTACAAAGGGTTAGTGGGCAAGGCTCTTTGTTTTTCTCTAATATTGAAAAATATGATGTGATAATTGAGTAATAATTGAGTAATAATTGAGGTATGAAACGAATAAAAAGCATATCAGAAAAGCGACTTATCATCGAGGTTAAAGTAAATGATAAGAAAGCGTACTTCCTAATCGACACAGGTGCTTCAATCGGTCTTATCGACAATAACAAGCGAAAAAAGTTTGATTTATCGGTAGGAAGAGAGTATAATGGAACGCTAGTAGGCGCAGGCGGCGAAATGCGAAATGTGAGACATTGTAATACTTTCGTAGAGTTTGAAAACAAGATTATTCCTCAATTCTTGCTAACTGATATTAGCGGAGTAGTGGAATCCATCAAAAGAGAAACGGGAATCGAGATTATTGGTATAATCTCGCTTCCTCAAATGAAGATGGCGAACTTATCAATAGATTGTAATGATAACGAAATAATAATAGAATAATATGAACGTAAATTTTAAGGAATTGCCTGTGTACACCTCTATCCGTAAGGACAAGACAGAGAAGGTGGATGTCTCAGAAGCAGTGGCAGATACTATCTACAAGACTGTGGGTGGTGTGGTAGCACATAGTTTGGCTCTACGCATCTATAACGATGGCGAGGTGGAACTCAACGATAAAGAGTGTGAAATTGTTAGAATGGTGGCTGACGGATTTGTAGGCATCATTGCTGACTCAATCAAGGATAAACTTAGTTCATAATATAAAAAACAATCTCCCGCTCGGTTCGGGAGAATAGAATTGAGATTAAATATGAGTAGTAGATTATTGCACCCGTCGGAACATAGCTACATGCTAAAAATGAAGCCGATGGAAAATGGTACAAGGTTAAAGGATTGCCGATTGTCTCTTGAAGCGTATGTTCATACGAGTAAAGCCGTTGACATTGACAAATCCTATGTTGTGCGCAAGGATGATGATACTGTAAATATTGTCATTGTTATGGATGATGCAAAAAGAATCGGTAGCGGTAATATAAAAATAGCCGTACATATCGGTATTCCAGACGGTAATTTCCCAGATGGATATAGAGACCAAACGTATGAGGTATGGATGGATTGATTGAATTGGAATTAAAGGAGGAAGAAGCATCGTTTACTATCCAAGAAATAGAGGATGTGTGCTTCACTTTGCAAAAAGACGAAGTATTGTCTTTTTCGATGGAAACGGAAAGAGAAGCAACTCTTGTCCTTGCCGAAGAACTCTGTATATTCTCTTTAATTCTAAACAATGCGATTGAGAAGAATGATAATTATGAACCATTGTATTGCTCAGACGGCATGTTACATGCTGCTGACGGCAATCCTATATATGTATTGAAATGGAGTATAGAAACGAATTAAAACAGACAGGGCAAGAGGTTCAATCAATTCTCGACAACGCCCTATTAAAGCAAGAGCAAATCCTTACTGACGAGGAAAAGGCGTTGGTTAAGGAGAACTTGGGGATAAAAGAACAAGACTTGTCAGGTTATGCTACCAAAAAAGAATTGGAGGATGCTGTCAATGCTATCCCAATTCCAGATGTAAACAGTCAGATTTCTGCTGCCCTTGTGGATTACGTAAAGAAGGTAGAGGGCAAAGGTCTTTCGACCAATGACTTTACCAACGAGTTAAAAACTAAGTTGGAAACTATTATTCCTAACGACATTTCTGAACTTGAATCTGAAATCGGCAAGCTGGAAACAGCTCTTAATACATTGGTTGGTGGTAATGTTTCCAATGCTATCGAATCATTCAACGAGATTATCGCTTTTCTGAAAAATGTAAGCGATACCGAATCGTTGAGTGGTATCATTGCAGGCATTACCGCTCTCATCGCAGAAGTTGAAAAGAAGATTCCTACCAAGACTTCTGAACTGAATAACGATAGTGGATTCTTGACTGAGCATCAAGATATAACCCACTTGGCTACAAAGAAAGAAGTCGAAGAAGCTATTAAGAACATTCCAATCCCTGATGTAAGCGACCAGCTAAAGACAAAGGCATCCAACATTGCGGTAATTGGAACGACTGTTTATCTATTCGCTTCACAAGAGGACAAGGAAAAGTTCTTGAATACGGGTGAAGCTACTTACTTGGATTCTTCAATCATAGAGTTAGTAGACAGAGCGATTGAGATAACCAACATATCGGGTGACAACAACCCATACTTTACTTCCGACCAAACAAAAGCTGAGATATCCGTATCATGGAAATCAGTAGCCAAACCTATCGTATCTAGTGACTATACAGAAGTATATGAGGATGCGGTATTCTCGGTAGAGATAGACAGAGGTAATACAGGTTCTTGGGAAACTATTGAAGGAGGTCGTTCAGTTCGTAATGGAGAAATCTTTACCATTGACGTAAGAAAGTACTTAGCCGTTGGCGCAAACAGAATCGTTATCAATGCCATTGGTGCTACCTCCAAGGCTACGGGACAGCTTAACCTTACAGCCAACCTTACCTCCATGTATATCAAGCCAGCCAATTTCACTTGGTATCTTCCTATAATCGAAGGTAAGGAATATCAGTTCGGTGGGTTCGAGATTGGCGGTAATATCAACAAGACATTGCATATCAAGGTCAGTGGAAATGGATATGAAAAGACCTATAACAAGGACATGGGTACTGACCAATATATCAATACCGCATACTACACCAATGCAATCGAATTTCCAAGTACAGGTACGGGTGTATATGACGTAGAGGTATGGCTTTCGGCACAATCGGTAGAGACGCAACATCTTCGCTACACAATGATGTTCGTTGCCGATCAAGATGTGACAACCGCACAAATGGTAGTCGTATCATCGGTAGCAGATAAGGCGGTGAACTATTCGGATAATACCATCTTTCAATATGCGACATACAATCAGAGTGCAACCATATCAAGTCCTCACGTCCTTGTCAAGGCAACTGTAAAGGGGAATGAAGTGGTTGTAGTGGATGAAACGATGGCTGATGTTACTACGGGTTCAATTCAGTCGTACATCTTGCCGCTAGAAATAGAATCGGATGATGAATCGTTCCCTATGGTAGCTGAAATCTCATTTGGCAACGTGGTTTCAATGGACTATGTGGTAGACAATTCGCTTTCGTTCCCAGCGACAAGCGGTGCGGTGTTCTATATGAATCCTGCCACACGTTCAAATGCACAGGAGAATAGGGAAAATATTATAAACGTAGTCAATGGAGAGGAAATCAACGCTACATTTACCAACGTGGCATTTGCTGATGGAGTGGACGGACATACCGTAGACGATAAGGGTAGAAAGTGCCTCTTCCTTCCTGCTAGAACAAAAGTCGTAGTGGACGCCGCACTTCTCTCTTCGCTTGGCAATGGTAAGGCTATCGAGTTCAACTACAAGGTCAAGAACGTAGCTGACTACAACGAGCCTATCATTACCGTTTGTGACGACCCTTCAAGTGACAAATTCCGTGGTATCAAGATTCGACCTACGAATGTGTTGTTACATAGCCGTGATTTGAACGAATCTGACATGAAACAAGGCATCGACGTGAACGAAGAAGAGGAAATCAATGCTATCATTTCTATCGTGAAGAACTACAAGGTGACTTACGGAAACCTAGCACAGATATTCATCAACGGATGTACGGCACGTTCCTTCGAGTTTTCGGGTACAGATTCTTGGACAACAGACGGTAAACTTATCCTTGGTTCTGATACCGCAGACCTATACATCTATCCTATTAGGGTATATGAACGTGGTTTCGAGAAGATGGATGCTGAGAAGAACTATGTATCTTCACTTGCTGATTCATTGACCAAGCAGGCCGTCCGTGACAGAATTGATTCGGTTCGTGACGACAAGGGCAATATCTCGTTTGACAAATGCAACGGAAAGTATAACACGATGCTCGTGCGTATGCGTGACGGTGCTGAACTTCCGCATTATGGACTAAGCAAGGAATACAATGCCCAATGCGATGTTACGTTCAGCTTCGTGGACTTGCCTAGCGAGTTCGTGCACAAGGCTTGGAAGTTCGTTGTCGAGAACGTGAGAATCGAAGGACAAGGTACTACCTCTATGAACTACTATTTGTGGAACTTGCGATTCAGAATTGACAAGAGCAAGAATGTGATTATCGTTTACCTCGAAGGTGAGGAAATAGGAACAATTAATATCTAAGAATATGGCAAAAGTGGATTTCAACGGTGAAGGTCAAGAGCTGGAGCGAATAACAGCCAAGAAGAACTACGCATCATCCATGCAGTCACACAAGATGGGTTCGTGTGCGATGTTCAATGAGCTTCACAAATATATGGGTGAGAACTTCTACCCCGACTTGATTAACGAGGTGGATGGAAACTATGCGGTGGAACAATATCCCATACTGGCATTCCAAGACGTAAAACTGGAAGGAACGAGCGACTACGAGCAGAGATACATCGGTCTGTACACCGTAGGTGCGGATAAGGGCGACAAGGGGTATTTCGGATTCAATGACCCAAGAGTAAAGGACAAGGCTATCCGATTGGAAGGTACAGACCACATCAAGGGTGTGGGATTCAACTATCCGTGGCGTGTGAACGGAGTGAGAAACATCCGATACAACCATGACAAGGAAGCCTTGTGTATCGTGACTGGCGAGGACAAGACCAAGTGGACAGCCATCTTGGAACAATCCCATTGCGGTACGGCTGAAACGGAAGCGGAGATTGAAGCATACTTGGAAGAGAAGTTCATGCCTATCTACGAATTGGCATACAACAACAATCCTCTCCTTGTTGGTACAACCATGAGCATTGACGCTATCAATGCGGATGTGGATGCTTTCGGTTCGCTTAGAAGAACAGACGGAAGACCTTATTCGTATTGCGAGTTTTGGATAGACGGTGAATATGATGTGTATTATCTCAACCAAGAACGCAACAGATACGAGAAGAACGGATTGAACCTTTACGATGTATTATCAGACGAGGACAAAGCAAGGGTGGATGCAGCTTCTTCGTTGGACGAAAAGAATGAAATCTTCATCAAGCATCGTGTCAATGCGTTCAAGGCGGTAGCTGAGGACTATATCAGTATAGACGATGCCCTTTTCCTTATCGTGTTCTGCTTGGTTATCGTAGCATCGGACAACTTTGAGAAGAATATGTATCCGTACATCATGGATTTCTTGTTGCGTTTCTTCAATGACGACTTGGACTCCATCTTCTCTACCGACAACCAAGCACAGGATACCAAGAAGTATAGTGCCGAACTGCATGACTTTACGGATGATACCATGAGTGCTTATGTATTCAAGGGTGAGGATAATGCCTTGTTCAACCTTATTGAAATGGCTTACCCCGAAAGATTGATGAAGATGGGCAAGGATATGTTGCAGTCCATGTACGACCTTTCCAAGAAGGGTACAAAGACATTGGACAGACTGAACGGATACTACGACCAGACATTCTTCGATAAGGCACAGAATTATTACCCTATCTCCGCTTACAACAACGATTCAGAGGTATCATACCTTGAAGCGTGGAATGATAAGGACTATGTGGCATCCGTGGATATTCACCCTCTTGCACAGAGCTTGGGTAATCACTATACCACAGAGAAACGATTTGTGAACCTCCGTAATGTCTACCTTATGTCGAAGTTCGGCTTCGGAGGCTTCGCTTCGTATGAGGATAACTCGCTAGGTGTGATTTCAGTCCGTACACAGAAGCCCGTAGGCTTTACACTTACTCCTGCCATTGATATGTACCCTACTATATTGGGTGGTCAAGCACAGGTAAGCAAATCGGACAGACGCATCAAGGCTGGAGAATCCGTGACACTAGCCGCCGTTGGTGGTGGTAATACCAATGTGTACATCGTAGCTGCCGACTATCTTACAGATATAGGCGACTTGAAGGACTTGTCCATTGACCCTTCGTCTGATGTATCGTTGAACGTATCTTCCAAGCGATTGCGTTGGTTGAAGTTGGGTGATGAGGATGCTGCTGCCGTCACATCCTATTTGGCAGGTGTGAATATTCAGAAGTGTGATTCGTTGGAAACCATTGATGCGAGAAACCTCGTATCACTGAAAGGTGATGTGGACTTGGCTAATTGTCCTAGACTATATGCAGCCTTGTTCAAGGGTACATCAACCAAGAAGGTAAATGTTCCTGTGGGTAGCAAGATTGAGGTACTTACCTTGCCCGATACCATTACTACTTTGGTATTGAACAAGTTGCAGAACCTTACGGAAGAAGGATTGGATTTCGGTACGCTTGGACAGCTTGCCTACTTGCGATTGGAATCCAACAAGAAATTGGACGGATGGGATATGATGAAAACGGCACAACAGAACTCCGACCAACTTACGCATATCCGTGTCATAGGCTTCGACAAGGTGGGTGATGCAACTGATGTGACGTTATTGAAAACCTTGTCAGACGGACGCTATCATGGAATTGATGCAGAGGGTAATAATGCCGACACAAGCCTGCCTATAATCGAAGGTAAGCTACATATCACTGGCTCTGTCAATGGCAAGGATAGGGATGCGTTTAAGATTAGTTTCCCGAATCTTATTTTCAATGCCGACAAGTTCGTGAACTTCATCGAGTTTCAAGACCCCGAAGTGCTTCGTGTACTTCTTGCCAATGGTGTAGGTGCTGATGGTGGTATCACTGAGGAACAGGCGGCTGCGGTGACTTCGATTGGTTCTTGGTTTTATAATAACACCGCTATTAAATGGTTTGATGAATTTCAAAAGTTTACTGGGATAACTACGGTAGGAGCTTATGAATGGGCTGGTCGCGGATTTAATGGATGTACATCTCTTGAAAAAATATCATTGCCTACAACGGCTAAAGCACTTTGTAATGCTTGTTTCAATAACACCTCTATGTTGGAGAACGTGAATGGTCTTGAATACATACAAACAATCGGGCATACCAATTATGGAGGAGGCACTTTTATGAATAGTGGAATTAAAGAAATAAACTTGTCTGGCCTTACCGAAATTTTCGGTTACAGCCACTTTAAAAATTCAAAAGTGCAAGTAGTACACTCATTAGGCTCTATCACAAAATTAGAAGGAACCACTAATAGTTTTAATGGGCAATTCTATAATTGCACAGAATTAAAAAAGGTTGTACTTCCTGATAACATGACTTTAATCGGAGGAAGTTGTTTTCATGGATGTACGTCTTTAAGCGATATAAATATTCCACAATCCGTTGAAGAAATTCAAGCTTACGCATTCAATGGGACAAGTTCTATGAATATAGATGTAGTGTTGCCAAATCTAAAGACATTTGCAGGCGAGTCAATATTTAGAAATTCAGGCATTAAAAAACTAGACTTACGTGGTAGTTCTGTTGAAGTAATACCGAGTACAACGAGTAGCCTTCAATGCTTTTGTTATAACTGTACCAATTTGAAAGAAGTGTACTTTAATGACACACTTCGTGAAATCCAAAATGGGGCATTTTACGGCTGTACATCACTCGCAATAGAAGACCTTTCACTACCTAATTTAGAAAAATTGGGTGGAGAAGCTTTCTACGGTGTAAAGATTAAGAAGATTAGTAATTTGGGTAAATTGACTGCTTTGCCTAACGCCGCATGGAATTCCCAAAACTACGGGGATAAAAGTGTGTTGGAAGAAATTGTATTGCCTGATACTATTACAAATATTCCGGCACATTCTTTTAATGGTTATGGAAAATTAACGAGCTTTTGGAATTTTAATAACATATCAAGTATAGGAACATCTGCATTCAGTGGGTGTGTTGGATTAACAGGGATTATCGAGTTGCCGAATATTATAACATTGAGCACATCATGTTTTTCTGAATGCACTAACATTGAAGATGTTTATATAGGAGAGAACATCGAAACATTAAATGATATAAAGAGATATGCAAAATGGAAATATAGCCCAGATGGTGTGTTAAGGTTCCCTAAATTAAAAAATTTAGGCACTACTGTTTTTCAAGATTCTATGATTACCAGAGTTGAAGACTTAGGTTCTATTGAAATCGTAGGAAATCAAACTGGTTATGCATATACTTTCTATCAATGTACTGAATTAGAGTTTGTCAGATTACCCGCAACAGTAACAGTTATTGCGTCACGTGTGTTTGCGTATTGCCCTAAACTGACTGCATTGATATGCGAGGCAACAACACCACCTACTTTAAATAATGTGGATGCTTTTAGTAATTCAAACAATTGTATTTTCTACGTTCCCGACGAAAGCGTTACCGCTTATCGTGAGGCGAGCGGTTGGATGGATTATGCTGACAGAATCAAGCCATTAAGTGAATACACCGAGTAATAATTAGGGGAGAGCAATCTCCCCACTAAACAAAAAGAGCATGAGAACGATTAAAGACGTAAAAGGAATCCACAACCGAATCAATCACGGCAAGTGGTATAATTACGGAGACAAGGATGAGAGGAAGCAGCGAAGGAAACTCTTCAAGAGTGTCAGGCACAAGCTGCTGATGCGTATCCCTCTCGATGCGGAAGAGGAAAAGTTCAGAGCATTGCATGGTATCGAAGAGAATACAAGGATGGCTTGTACTGGCTATCCTCTTCCCAAGTATGATGCACATGGCAAGTATTACAGATTTTAATTGTTAAAGAAATAAGTTATGAAATTTACAAACATTACAAGAACCATCATCGAAGCCGAAGAAGGCAAGATATTGGTGAGAAAGAGTGACGGATGGATTGCAGGTAAGTCCTATCCATTGGGTTATAACTACTACGAAGCAGGTATGCCACTTGCAGAGAAGAAGTTGGAAGTGCCCGATGATTACGAAGAGATTGATGCTCCCGAAGATTACAAAGCACCGGTGTTAATCAACCAATCCAAGCGATTGGAAAGAATGACACAACTTTTAAATGAAGAAAAGAAGGAGTTCAAGAACCGTGGTCTTTCTGCTGTTGATATGATCAAGCACCAGCAGTTCGCACCTAAATGGGGCGAGGATATCAAGGAGGGTGACAGTGTAGTCAAGGGAGACAAGTTCACTTACAATGGTAAGCTATGGGCCGTTCTTCAAGACCACACCATCATGCCGCATTACTATCCTAGTATCAACACTGCGGCATTGTATGTGGAGGTAACACCTGACTACAATGAACAAGGTGAAGAATTGGGAACATTGGAAAATCCTATCCCATACGAAGGTAATATGATTCTTGAGAACGGCAAGTATTACTCGCAAGGCGGCGTAACCTACTTGTGTAACCGTGATAGCGGCAACCCTGTTTATCACTCATTGAAGGACTTGGTAGGACTTTATGTGCAAGTTGCTTAAAGACAATGTATAGCAGGCGGTACTAGGTATCGTCTTGCTTTTGGTTTATTTATGTGTCAATTTATACAGAATATTATGAGTAAATTAAAAGAATGGCAGTCAAGATTGAATGTCAAGATTGACCAAGTGGGATTGGAACGAATCGCACATTTTTTGGTAGCCGCTTGGGTGGTGGCTGAGTGCAAGGCTTACGGCATCGGTTCCGGATGTATAGGTTTCCTTTTTATCGTGGTGCTCGCTTTCGTCAAAGAGAAGTTTCTCGACAAGTATTTCAGTGCAAGTGATCTCTGGTATTCGGCTATCGGCGGATTCGTCTCGCTGGCGCTGATGGCGTTGAAAGACATGGTTGGTTAAAGGTAAAGCATTTTTCGGAAAAATGCTTCGGGGTGCTTCCGTAATTATATATCACATTTTGTTTTTGTTTAAAAAGTATTTAAAAGGAACAATTTGTTTTGAAATCATGCACAAAGTGTTTTGCGGCTTGTACAAGGCCGGCTGCTTTTCCTCGTAAAGGAAACCAAAACTGCGTGCCATTTCCGAAATCTGACCCAACCAGAACTCATCCTGCTGGCCACCTTCGG
>JAEIGA010009601.1_pt1 | contig 14649 bp, 21 predicted proteins | sample 9270691 | NCBI WGS metagenome assembly JAEIGA01 (sample SAMN17057246, study PRJNA624740) | gut metagenome | biome: biome; isolation source: fecal sample | host: Bos grunniens | place: China: Xizang | collected 2019 | reverse complement strand
TCCATCTCTTTTTTGTGCGCTGAACTTCTTTCTTTCTCATCCACGCCCTCATCGGTTGCGATTTCATGAAAGTGTTCAATCTCTTCCAACAGCATTTCTTTAACTTTTTCCATAGTTATCACTCCTTCCACTATAGTCCCTGTTAATTTTGCGCCTTATCAGAATCTCGCACAATTTTTAAGAGTATGTACTTTTTTGTAAATAAATGATCTTGATTGTCCAGATGTAATTTCATGTAATCTTTTTCTGGATTAGTTTCATTGATTGTAAATATTCCAGTTGTAGCCGTGATACAATACCCAACTAATACTGTTAATAGTCCTATTACAAACCCTCCAATCAAATATAATAGTTCCATCTTGTCCTCCTTTTTTTAAAATGTTTTTATGAAAATCTCCTCCCGGGATTTTTCACTTTATAAAAATATCATTAGTTTCCGTCACCTGCGTCCGGAAAATGTTTAACCTAGATTAAAAGTTCTATTCTAGGATAAAAATATAGAGAAGTAGTACGGGACTCGAACCCGTGACCTCTTTCAGCTCTACCTACTAAGCTAACCACTTCTCCAATATACAGTATGATTTTTTCGCGTATAGCAAAAGTAAAAGAGTCCGTAGACTCTAGACTTTATTTAAGACGCATGATATTCAATTTCACCACTGCTAACTAAGCGATCAAACAATCTTTTACTGATATTAAATGTCTCACCGTCTATTTCGCAATATCTTTCGTTTTTTGCCCAAATAATCGGATGACCTTCATTCAACTTATTTTGTATTGTTTGTTTTACTTTTTCACAGTGAGTGATTGCTGAATTATTTTTACCTTCAAATAAGCCCCAATCTCTTTCATAACTTTTACTATGTTTCATAAATTTAATACCTCCCTTTCTAAAATATAAATCGAATTTATGATCCTTCCATAACATAGTATGAAAATCGTGCGTACGTAAAAGCAAAGAGCCTTTGTTAAGACTCTTCTAAACGAGAAATCTTAAAAATAGCTCCCATGCTTTTTTGCATCCTCTTTTCAATTTTGATGAAAGTTCTTCTTCTTTCAACATATTTACATGTTCATGCAGTTTCTCTCTAGCAGTCATAAGATCTATACGTCTTCTCATTCTTGATACATCATCCTGTTCAAGACCGAGTTCATATTCGAGTCTTTCGACTTCTTTTTGATAAAACCCTATATGTTCATAAATATCTTTTCGTTTCAATCACTTCATCTCTCCTTCCATACTAGTAGGTGATTTTATCGCGTTGGACAAAAATAAAGAGTTCTTGCTAGAACTCCTCATTTTTCTTAATAACGACCAATTAACTTTTCATATTCTTTTATGAATTTGTCATACATTTCACATTCTCTAATTTCGCCACCAACAATAAGTAACGCTATGTAGAATGTCATAACTAAGACAAACACTAATATCATTAATACAATTGATAATACCGCATTAAATGGTAATAATATAAACCCTAGCAATGTGCTAAACTCATAAACGTCTAACCATTTGTTAGTTGCTTTCATTAAAAGCCAACCTGTAAAACCTAATAACCAATATAACATAATATTTTTCCTCCTTTAATATGGCGTTGTTTTCCATAATACGAGGTGATTTTTACGCGTAAGAAAAATAAAGAGTCTCTGAATAAACTCTTTATTTGTCCATTTCGGCTCTTAATTCTGCAACTTTTTCTAATAATGTATTTCTATAGCTTTCTAGAATTGCTTTGTCTTCTTCGTCTTCTAAATCGCCATCACATGATATGCATAATGCAGCTTCCTCATAACGACGCAATTGACATAAACGACAAAAACGTTCAATCTCTAAAGCATGAATATCAATTATTAATTTACTTTTTGGCATAATTAATGACCTCCTTTCCGTAATAGCAGGTGCAAAATATGCGTAAAAAAAAAGAAGAGACCCTGAATGGATCTCCTCCTTGTTGTTAAGAATTAACTTTTTCGGCTTCCTTTACCATTTGATCGATATCACCTAATTCCTCGGCAATGCCTTTTAATGCTTGTTTGTTTTTAACCATTTGCACACCATTTTTAATTAATTGGTATCCAATAGTGCATACAACTCCAAGCATTGCTGCTCCAACGAATTTTTCAACATCTTTTCTCATGATAAATTCCTCCTTAAAATATGTCTTTTTCTTCCATTATAGGGGCTGTTTTTCTTGCGCCCTTGAAAAAAGAAGAGTGTTTGTAAACACCGCTTCCTTTTAGTTTTAATCTTTCAAATACTTAATAATGCAACCATCTACATTAAAATCTAGTAACAATGTGTCTTCTCCATCAACTTTAATCATATCAATATACACATGTTCGTCCGCATCAGGATTTCCTTTCTTGTAAGTCCATCCAGTAACAGCTCCCAATTTAGTTCTTTCAAATCCTAGCAAATCATAAAGATCATTTAATACTAAAACCCCTTTTTCTTTTAGTTCAACGTTTGCTAACTCTTGAACCCATTTCACAAAGGCTAAGTTGTATTCCATGTCATCATGAAATAAAGAATTGTTAGAATCAAAGGTTTTACCGTACTGGCTTATTACAGCAGTACCTCCTTTGCTTTCTTTTTGTGTGTTTTCAATGACTGTTAATTTCTTCATTGATCCATCATTTTTAAATTCAATTGTAATTTTCATTTTATGTATTCTCTCCTTTCCATTAGAGAGGCTGAAAATTTCGCTTATTTTCGTTCGTTGCTAAGTAACCAAAAGAATCGTCTGTACAAGTCGTAGTAGTGATCTTTACTGCAGGGGATGCGTAATATAGTTCTTAGATACGTATACGAGAGACCTTCCGTTACAGCTTTTAGAATGTATTTATATAGAATATAGTCGGTCTCTTTAGCTATTTTCTCTATTAAATCGATCTTCTCTTTATAGTAAGCTCTCTTAATTGTCCAATTAGCTGTAGGATCGGATTTCATTCCATTGGAATATAATTGTTCAAACTTTGATAAGTTAGGACCAATGTTACTATAAGAATTATATTCCTTAACCCAAATCGGATACTGTAAACAGAAATGTTTCAGTTCATAGTGTCTGTGCTTATCAATATGATATTTATTTTTCGTCGATATCTCTGCTCTGATCAATGTTGTCATTGGTAATTTTCTCCTTCTTTAGATGAATTTTAATATCAGCATCATATTTTTTACTTAATAAATAGCTCATTATGTACTCTATTCGGCCTCTAATTTCATTTCTAGACACTTCGTCCATCGTTTTACCCTCCATTGTGTCTTTTTAAGACACTTTTAAAATATCATAACCTAGATTAGAGAGTCAACACCAAATTTGATTTTTAAGACACTAAAATGTACAATAAAGATACTTTTGAAAAAAGAGGTGAAAAACATATGAAAATAGGAGAAAAAATAAAACGTGCTAGAAACATAAAAGGGATGACTCAAGAAGAACTCGGTAAGATCATTGGCGTTCAGAAATCAGCAATTGCCAAATATGAGAGTGGTAGAGTCGTAAATATAAAAAGAAGCACGTTACAGAAGATTGCAAGTGCTTTGGATCTAAGAATATCCGAATTAATATTTGAAGACTCACCAAAAGAATCGGCATCGTTTCATGTTAAAGTTATATCTGATCTAGAACTAATGGATTCTTTAAAAGACTATTACAAATTAACTCCCGACAATCAAAAGATCGTCAGAGATTTAATTCATAACTTAGTCAAAGAATAGTTTTTTGATGAAAGTGTAGACGTACTCAATTTCATCGTCGTTAAGCAGCTCAATTAATTCAATTAATTTTTGTTTCAAAATTGTCACACACCTTTCACCGGGGCTTTACAAAATGTAATGATAAAACACTAAGATTAAATATGTGTGTCGTAAATATGACAAAATTTCAACATAGAACAATAGTTCGAGAAGGAGAATACATCATGTATAACGTACTCAACACGAGAATATTACGCGCAGGTTTATTCGAGCGTGTATCAACAGAAGAACAAGCTAGATACGGTTATAGTATACAAAACCAAATCGAAGCTTTAGAAGAACATTGTACTAAGAATAATATCAAGATTGTGGATCATTATTGCGATGAAGGAGTAAGTGCTGGTAAACCGTACACTAAACGACCTGAGATGAAACGTCTATTAGATGATGTGCAAGATGGTAAAATAGATATCATTTTATTTACTCGTCTGGATCGTTGGTTTCGTAATGTTCAAGAATATTTTAAAGTACAAGAGATATTAGATAAACATAAAGTTGAATGGAAAGCTATTTGGGAAGATTATGACACTACTACCTCAAATGGTAGAATGGCCATTACTATATTTTTAGCAATAGCTCAAGCTGAAAGAGAGAAAACAGCCGAACGTATCAAATCTGTATTTGAGAGTAAAAGAAGACGTAAGGAAGCTTTCTTTGGTAAAAACTCGACGCCGGCAGGATATATCGAAGAGAAAGATGAAAACGGTGTTACTCGCTTGGTTAAAGATCCCGATTTACAGCAAGCGTTCGAAGACTTCTGGGACATAGCTGTTAAATATGAAAGCATTACTAAGGCTGCTAAACACGTTACTTTGGAATATGGTTTAACTCGATCAAGACAAAAATGGTATGAATTATCAAGAAAAGAAATATATACGGGAACTTATAAAGGCGTTGACGGTTATTGTCCAGCTTACGTATCGAGAGAAAATTGGTTAAAACTGATGAATAGAAAGCAAGTTAAGAAAGCTCAAAACGATAGAATATATCTTTTTGCTGGATTGGTTAGATGTCCACTGTGCGGTAAGAAAATGTGTTCCAAATATACCAAAACAAAATTGGCTGGAGGTGTTGTAAAAGAATATTTCAATTATCGTTGTCCGGACAAGGAAATAAAACTTTGTTCAAATAAACATGCAGTAGCTCAGTTACGTATGGAAACTTGGTTATTAGAACATTTAAAAGAATTAGCATTGCTTGAAATTGTGAAAATAGAAGTAGCAATGAAGAAACCAAAAGTTAAACCTAAGACAAATATAGCAGCTCTAAAAGAGAAATTAAGAAGACTTGATGTAAGTTATATGGCTGGCAATAGAACAGATGAAGAATATCTTAAAGAACAAAAAGAAATAAAAGATATTATAAAGAAAGCTGAGGCCGAAGAACCAGAAAATATAGCTAACCGCGATATGTCTGTTTTAAAATATGTTACGGATACGGATATAATTACTCATTACGAAACGTTAGACGATGAGGATAAAAGAGCGTTTTGGAGATATGTGCTTAAAGAGATTCACGTAGAAGGAAATGAAGTAGTGTCGGTTGATTTTAACTGACACTCGTCGGCCTTTTTATTAGGTCCTAATTGCCCATCTCCTACAGATGAGGGTGAGTTAGGACATAACGGAAAAAAGAAGAGTCCTTGTATTTTTCACGGGACTCTCTTTTATTGAGATTTATTTTACCATATTACATTAATTGATTTCTTGTGTGGATTTGAACTTAATGTGATTTTTTGTGCTGAATCGGCAGTAGCAGATGAAGACGGTAATAACATCTTTTGAGCTGCATACCCGCCGTAATTCATCCAAGCTTGACTAGATACAACAGTAAATGATTTCATTGTAACTTTGTTATTTCTTGGATCAATTACTATTTTACTAGGTTTTGAGACAGCTCCTTTGTGCGTATGACCGACAATTAAACAGTCCAATCCGTCCACAACATAACCGAATCTTTCGTTTTTATTAACACCAGCCCCAGTGAATATGCCTCCACCAGAACCGTGAGTTACCGCGAACGTATACGAAGCCGCTTGACGTTTTTTAATTTGTTCAGGAGTGCCTAATTGAATCTTTACAAACGCCATATTTTGACGATATAAATCTTCTAAATCCAATTTACACATAATATCGTACATTGGATCGTTATCCGCATCTTTTCCACTTCTACGTTCGTGATTACCACTAACCGCACAAATGATTTTATCTTTGATTGGTTCTAGGTATTTAATTAAACGTTTCTTTTGTTCACTTGGTCTAAGTGTTTCTTCAAAAATATTAGACACACTCGAACGAGTTGCGTTGTTCATTAAGTCTCCTGCTAGAATAATATAAGAATTTGGTTCGTTCGTAATCTTTTCAACGAACTTTTTCCATTCTTTTGAGTTGTGTTCTAGACTTCCTAAATGAACGTCGCTAATAGGATATATGGTAATATCTTTATCAAAATCTCTTACTATTAATTTGAAATCGTTTTCCATAAATCTCCTTTATTTAAACTACTGGTATAACCGTATCGCTTATTGTGGCTCCTGAAACAAGCGCCGTACTTCCCGATCCAGAACCATATACGATTCTGACGTTGTTACTGTCAATGAATGCTATCTTACTTGTAACATACGAATCATAGTATCCGGAACAAGCAAATGCTTTAGCTGAATACGTTGACCCTAACGCGGTTACTGTTAACGCCGTAGATGATTTGTTTATAACAGTGAATGCTATGTTACAGTTTTTTCCGCCCAATTTTGAAACCGATACGGTGTGCATATAATAGGTTGGAATATCATCAACTAGAGCGACAGTTCCCTCTTTTTCAGGAAATAAATATGCTATATAATCGCCATCAAAAGAGTCGGTCGCTATAGTGAAAAACCTACCATTTGTGTTGAGAATCGTAGGATTACATTCGTCGTTAAATCCTATGCCATTGCCGGTATAAGGGTGCGTTATACCATGGACATCAGACATTTTTATATCAACATTACTTAACGCTATGCCTGATCCGGAAATGCATACTTCATCTTCTTGCCCAACGTACATTTCCGAAAGGCTCAAATAACCACCTTCATCTATATACAATCCACCCGATACGCCAATTGATTCTGCTACAATAGTTGATGCAGTGAGTTCACCGTTGGAAATTGACAAATCGCCTTCAATGGTTCCACCCGTTAAAGGTAAGTAATCACCCGAAACACTTCCTCCACCGGAATTAGCGATCTTATCGTCTACTTCTTCTTTAGTGTAAACGTCTGAAGAAATAGCAACCGCGTTCATTCGGTTCGCGATTACTTCGTTAATTAGCGTTTCGTCACCATAAACATAGTCTTCGTATTTCGCTAAGGATAAGGCGTCCGTCACTTTGAGAAAATATACACCGCCCATGTATTGTATATTGATATAATATAAGCCGTTTAAGTAGCCCGTAAACTCGATATAAGCGCTGGCCGCTTCACACAATTCAATCATTTTATTATATAAGGTAGTGATACTGTGGTTATATTCGCTAACGCCGCCGTTATAATGACTAGTGCTTAATTTTATATAACCGATTTTATTATTTATTTTATCGTCCACTTCGGTCTTAGTGTAATAGTTCTCTAAATTACTGTACCCTCCAGCAATACTAATAGTTCCATCCTCGGAAACAACTATACCATCGCCTTCGATTAGTTTAATTTGAAATTCATCGACTGTTTTTCCGCACAACGTCTCAGCGTCAATCGGAAGATCAGTCATATTCCCAGCCTCGTCTACCTTTATTTTAGGTCTATAACTTGGCATCAACATCACCTCTTATTTATAATTTTTATCCGATATATTCGTAGAAGATGCCACCGACAGCTAAATTGTTGCTTGGCGTGTTGTTACTAGAAGTACCAACTTCATGGTCGATAGCTCCTGCGATCACACGACCTTTAGTGTCTACTTGCACCGCGCTGTAAACGCCAGCTGTTATTACGTTCGGCAATTCGTATTTGTATGTATTTGTGCCGTCAGATACACCATTCGTAGAAGAAACAGTTAAGTTGTTTAATTTATTCTTCAGTATATTAGTAAAGTTGTTGTCGGTATGAACATAGCTAGAATCTTTTACCACGTCCGTAGGTAATGTATAAACAGTAACCTCTGTTCCGTTTACTGTTATTTTTCCGTCTCCAGCTGTAGGATCCGTTATAGTAGTTTTAGCGGACCAATCCGCTTGATTATCATCAATACGTTTACTAACGACTTCGATTGCATCCCATTGTTCTGAATCTATATATTCTTGGCTATTTATATGCTCCATATATGAACTGTACAACACATAATCTCCATTTTGACCTAATTGGATCCAGTCTTTACCATTTGATGCATATTCGCGCTCCCCGATAATATAAACGTGACCAACGTTGTCGTCGCTAGCTGCAGGAAGCAATGAAACGTTATCTGCTGTGCCTTTAAATACGAATGCTCCGCTTAAGTTAGAAAGTTTATTTTTTAATTCAAGTGCTTGTTCGTCCGTATAAGTTTTAGCCGAAGCCAATGTAGCCGCGTCTTTGTCGTCTACAGTCTTTTTAATATAGAAATCATATAAATCTTCGGTTACCACCAACATCCCAGTCTTATCCGGAAGTATATAATAGCCCCCATCGTGTGATAATACGTTAGACGGTAATGAGAATGACTCAGAAACCGTGTCGTTGATTTCTTCAACATTGTTGTCGTCAAGACCCATATTAAGGTACTTTACATCACCCATTGGAACATCCGGATCCTCTAGTGGTCCAACCTCAGAAACGCTTATTCCCCAATAACCGCCAGATATCGTCGGCTCGCTAACAAACATTTTATGGTATTTTTCGCCATTAAACAAACAAGATATGCTCTTGCCTGCGTATGCTGGAAAAATTTGTTCTAAATCACGAATGGATGTTATTGGCGTATTGTCTTTACTAATATGTACGAATTGTATTTCTTCGGTCCACTGTGAACTATTATCCCATGAACTAGCCCACACTACTAATTTAATGTTATGTACATATTCAAGCGATCTATCTAGTTTATTATCTAATTCGGTCTCAAGGTCGCTAACTTTTTCTTCTACGTTAGTTAATCTCTCAGCGACACCTTCGGATACGCCGTCTCCACCAAGACCCAAGCTTCCTTCAACTAATCCTAAACGACTAACGACGCTGGAGATAGCGTCTTGGACGTTAGTGGCTTCAATTCCTTCCACACTAGAGTCAATTAAAACAACGCTGGCATCAGTCTCAGGATGCAGCACGTTTAATGTACCGCTTGAATCAACTTTTTGTTTAATTCTATATTTTTTAATTGTTTCTGCCATGTTTTATCCCTCCTAAATTTGTAAAAAGATATATTCACCAACTTGTAAGTCGTTTGGCTCTTCACTTACGGTTCTTAAAAGTGTACTTGTTAAAGTACTTAATGTTATCTTTGCGTCTTCGCCATTATTATCTACAAACAAATATACTTCTTGTCTGTTTGCCGTTGTCGGCAATAATGAGATGTCTGTGCTATCCTTCAATCGGCGAGGTATTAAAAGATTAACTTCGTCGGTTATGCGTTGATCGCAGTCGTTTTTGTTAGACTTTACTGTCACATCAAGATATGTTAAATCATTTTGAATTTTTTCAACAATCGAGTTGTCGGCTTTCTCATTTAAAGCTTGTACGACTTTATCATGATAGGTTTTTAAGCCTTCTAAATTTATAATTTGTTTAGACATGTGGTATCACCTAATTTTTGTACTCATATTCTAATAAATCGATTGTAACGTTGTCGAATAATTCTTTTAACTCGTCTTTGGTTAGTTTCTTGCTCCAAATTATTACCCCATAAGAAGTAATCTCTCGGTCAATATTTACGTCTAAACCTTCCTCATTATAACCAAGTTCTCTCGTTATCCAAACTTGTGTGTTTAGATCGTCGGTTGCTATATCGGAAGTATTGATTCTGTTGAATACAATCGCGTCCTTTGCTAAAAACGTTGAGCCAGTAAGATACAGAGATTGTCTGCATTCCAGACTCTCCGGGTTCTGATATGTACACGTTGATTGTGTAACTGGGATAACGCATATATCATTACGTCGGCTATGGTATTGAATTCTTAAATATTTCGTGTTTGAAAAACTCTTGTATAATGATGTATCGATTGAATCCGAAAATGTATAATTATCACGCCAATATGCGGAATAGGATATGCTATCGTCGGAATTCGAGCTATTGTTGGTTAGCTGTCCATTATTATAAGTCACAATAGTATATAAAACAGCCGGGTTTTTTGATACGTATTTTTCTTCTAAACTTATTCCGTTCTCCTTGAACGTAATCGCTTCAAATGCTGGCAATTTCGATTCTAGTATCGTGGTAGTTCCATAATATGTGCTATATTTAATTTCAAGACGTAGTCTGTCATTGCTGGCAAATATATGTATTAATTCCGATGAATTATTATCCGTACACGAATCAATATATAGCACCTTGTCAGTGTCCGTGCCAGCCGAATTTGCATTAACCACACATGTATATTTCGAAGGATTATCAATATCAAACGTGCTAAAATCAAAGGAACTAGTGTATTTTTCGTTCAAGTTCGTTGCTTGTTCGTTATATGTAATAACTATAGTATGTATATCCGTATAAATATTGAATTTGTCATCAAATTCGTCTTCAAATTTAGTTGTTATCGCCGGAAGAACTTCATTTTGAATTTTATCGGATACTACGGTATTAACTTTACCATCGATATAGCCGTTTACATCAGATAAAGATTCGTTTAAATCTGAAAGATTTTGGGCATATACTTCAACGTCTGATTCGTAGTCATTCATGGCTTCTATTATTTTCGCAGTCGTGATGGTGTCACTAGTAATAACTTCTGGAGTTTTATTAGTTACATTAACTGCCGGTAAAACAGTACCGTCGATTGTAGTAGTATGCCATTCTCTAATAACGACATTTCCGTCTTTATCTTTTAAATCTCCGGATTCATCTTTTACACAGATATTAAAAGACACACTTCCGCTCTTAGGCGTAACGAATTCGGAAAGAATCCAAGAAAACACATATTCGTCCTTCTCGAATCCATGCTTTTTACAAGCTTCTGAAACATATGGTTCGCCGTATGCATTTTTAAAATTTATGTATATTTTAGTCGTGTCTACAGATAGATCGACTTTTTCATCTCCATCTAAATATACGTATTGAGGACTTTTGAAATAGATTCGTTCTGCAAATCTATCTCCCATAACCCCTAAAATTAAATTACCATCATAGCTAATACTTCTAGATGGTTCGTCAACGGATAAGATGATTCTAGTATCGGTAGATTCACCTTCTTCGGACATTGCCATGACGCCGTCTAATACTTGATCGGGTGTTGTACTCATATAAAATCATCCTCCTTAATCTTTTGTTAATCTAATAGTAAATTTTCGAGATTCGATTCTATAGTCAGGTTTTTTACCGACTAAATAAAATATTAATGTATCAGAACCGAATGCTTCGGAAGGTACGGCGCAACTATCATCTTTTAATAGAAATGCATATTCTTTATCTTTAACGATAAAAGAGACGGCCTTAAAACAGCCGTCCCATTCTTCACTAAAATCAAATTTGAGATTTAAATAATTATGTGTACCGCCGTATACGAAAGCTATACTATTAGTATTTTTTATTTTTTGTTGATTAACATTAAATGTAATAGTTCTCATTTGTTAATCACCTCTATTTTTCCATTTTGTTTGTTACTTTATTCATCAAATTACGTACTAATTCGAATGATCCGGGTGAAATTAAACCCGAACCAATTCCTGTAACAATAACTTCATATGTAAAGTTAAATTGATTGAATGCTAGATTTATTACCAAACCTATGCAAGCTAAAATCAAAGGAATAAATTTATTTGGAATTTTTGTAATGTAATGTTTAATCACATACCCTACTCCAAAACAAAGTAATGCTACTGGGAATACTGCGTACTGAATAAAAAATCCATATAATTCTTCCATTTTGAATTCCTCCTTTTAATCGTTTCTATGTTTTTCTTTCAAGATCGCAATTTCCACGCTGTGTTTATTTATACATGAGTGGAAGTGATCATGATCTTTATTGTTATTAACCGTTAGAGTTTGGATCTCTGAAGTTAAGTTGTTTATAGCATCTGTATTTTGTTGAATGACTTTAGTTGTTTTAACAGATAACGTAACAAAAGGTGTTATCAGACCTATTAAAGCAACAATAACTGTGACTATTAACCATTCTGTCATCAGTAAGTCTCCTTTCTAAGATGTTGTATTATTAAAATATTTATCCCACAAAGCGTAAACCTCCAAAGGATCAGCGAAAGATAATTCTCCAAACTTTTCATCAACATATGTTTGTGTTGTCGCTGGGCTATCTGCATTTCCAGTAACTATTGCTTCGTGGTTTTTTATCATAACTATAACTCGTTGACCGGTATCTATAGATGATGTGAACCGAGATACTGGTGTTACGGTAGTTGAGCCGTCAAGTTTAACTTTGTATTTACCGTCTTCGATTACAATATGTCCGTAAACGATTTTTTCTTTTTTTTCTTTTTTAGTATTATTTGTCGCTTTGACAAAATCAGAAATAACCTTATTATTTAGAGGCATCGTAAGCTTCACCTCCGTAAAGTTTGCTAGTATATACCGCTGTTTCGGAAACAGGACAACCGGGAACGCAGCTAATAGATTGGCTTACAACACGAGCTTTTACATTAACCAATCCTGCTCTTTCATAGTTCAAACGAACGCAATCTCCTATACTAACTGGACAGTATCCATGTGTATATGTGATTCTACGTTCTATAGTGGATAATTCTCGTAATAGAAGTTCGGCATACTCTTTAACTGTTTCATCGCTAGCCACGCCTACGATACTAGGATTAGTGTCTCGATAAACAATTTCTCTTCCTCGATTACCTATAGAAACAGGACTATTAGAATCATTATTCTTAGCGACGTAATGAATTACCTCTTTTCCGTTTGAACATATTACTTCTACAACGTTAGGAATTCCGTAAAGATCCTGATTAATATCTAAATCCGGGTACAAAATTGAACTATTGCTATCATCATATGTCCATACTGGTTGTAAAGCAGCTGCTTCTTGTTTGGGAACAAAATACACGTAACCCATTGGATCTAGTTCGAATATGTATTTGGCGTTGGCTATAAACTCGGTTAAAAAGTCAAATAAATTTTCATCCGGATCAGCCACAAAGTCATATTCTAATGTGTCATTACTACTCGGCCTTACCACAGGAGCTCGCATATTTTCTCTTGTGAGTGTGAACGCCTCGTCCATAATATTGCATCCTTTTTCTTTGAAATAACCAATTTTCGGATATTTTTCTTTTAATTCTAACAACGGAGTATAAGCATCCGCTGAATACCCCTTAGTTTTACCGTCAAATGTCATTGATGGTGTTTGAACCAAGAAAGTTCCTAACGGATGCTTTTCTGTTACTCCATTTTGAATTGTAACCAAATACACTCTTACGTATGCTTCTCCAATATTTTCGTCTATATTAATAGACATAGAGCCTAGCGTTTCGCTTTCGAAATCTCTGTCAATTGTTGAATTTTTAACGAACATTATTTTTTTAGTATCTCGCCATGTATCGGGATTTACCAAATAATATTCAAATGTTTGTTGCATTGATTTAGTCCAATCAGGCATATTATTTACCTCCTTCAACCGGAGTTATGCTTAACGATACAGGTATAGTTAAATCACAATGTGTTTGACTGAAACTAACGCTAATAGTAGCCCAATATCCACTTCCAGATGGTTCTCTGACGTAAACATCGCCCATCCATGCCGCTAAACGACGTAAAGCGTATAATGTATTGATATCGTTTTTAGGAATGGTTACATTCCATGAAGCTGATTCTCCAAGATGAGTGCCATAATAACTAACTGGTCGCTTTCTACCAATGTAACGAACATGTGATACGTCCTGAGCATGATTGTTTGAAATGTCTATATTATATGGCAGTTTCAGCATATTACCGGAATATATAGCTGATGATGGTATGTTATCCGAATTTTCAATAGCGTTATACGTTTGCCATACTTCATCCCACTGAATTATTACGGTTTTTTCTTGTATTGCTACTGGAGGTACATCATGATAACTGGTCGCCCCAGTTAATTGGTTTCTAGACACTATTCGGTATCTAGCATAATCCAATGGCGGATGCGGATCCACTACTACCTCATGTGATGCTGGATCGATATTAGAACCTAATTCAGTGAATGAATCATCGTGATTTCGTCTGTACACCGATAAACGAACACTGTTAGTGCCTGCTCCAGATGTGTAAGGCATTATTTGAGTAGTTAAGGTATCTCTATCTACCATAACGTCAGCGAAAGGAGGTCTTTCAGCAGAACTCCAACTAACTTTAAATTGTGTACCAACCATGTCAGAACTTAAACCTGAATTCATAGACACCATTGCAGAAACACGATAAGTAACATTTGTTTCTAAATTAATGTCGTTTGCATTTATGACTAGCTGATAAGTATTATCATTAGTATCTATGTGCTTAGCGTATATTTTATCGCCTTCGCTAATCCATTTTGAATTTCCAGAACTGTCAGTGGATGAATATCCTCGAACGCCGTTTCTTAATTTGGTAGAATCAGTTCGAACAGCATCTATGCTTACATAATAATTAATAGGATTATGATTGTCGATTGCACTTTCCGATACCGACAAATTTACATTTAGTGGAAATTGCATTAACGGGTAATTCTGACCAACAACATCATTATCTTTGTCGTCAGTAAGGCTTAACGTTAGTACCGGTTTATCGTAAATTGTGATTATGGATTCTTTAGACCAT
>JAEIGA010009600.1_pt1 | contig 14649 bp, 15 predicted proteins | sample 9270691 | NCBI WGS metagenome assembly JAEIGA01 (sample SAMN17057246, study PRJNA624740) | gut metagenome | biome: biome; isolation source: fecal sample | host: Bos grunniens | place: China: Xizang | collected 2019 | reverse complement strand
CATATTATTTCTATTTCAAACTTACAGTTGATTGTTATTCTTTCAAGTGCAGTTTTAATGCTTTTACTTAATTTTGTTGTTAATTACACAAAAACAGGAAAGGCAATGCAAGCTGTTTCTTATGATTTACAAGCTGCAAGTTTAATGGGAATAAATGTAAATAAAATAATTGCAATTACTTTTGTTATTGGTTCTATTTTAGCAGGGGCAGGTGGTGTTTTGTATGCAACTGCATATCCTCAAATTGAACCAACAATGGGGTATATTCCAGGATTAAAAGCCTTTATTGCAGCTGTTCTTGGAGGAATTGGTTCTATTCCAGGTGCAATGGCTGGTGGTGTTATCTTAGGAATTGCTGAAACATTAACAAAAGGTTATTTAAATTCACAGTTTGCTGATGCTATTTCTTATTCCATTTTGATTGTAATTTTGCTTGTAAAACCTGCTGGTCTTTTTGGTAAGAAAAAAGTAGTAAAAGTTTAAGTTATAAAAGTTGATTTTTCTTTTTGGTTTCTGATAAGGATGTTTAGTATGAAAAATAATATAAAAAATATGCTAATTCTGGGTAGTGTAGCTGTTTTAGCTATTGTTATTCCTACTGTGTTAGTATTAACAGGAATTATGGGGCCTTATGTAGCAGGTATTTTAACTTTAGCTGGAATAAATGCTATTATGGCTATCAGTGTAAACTTAATTAGTGGAATTACAGGACAGCTTTCTTTGGGACAAGCTGGTTTTATGGCAATTGGTGCTTATTCCACAATCCTTTTTAGTACAATTGGTAATATTCCTGTTCCTATAAGTGTTCTTTTGGCTGGAATTGTTACTGCAATTTTTGGATTTTTAATTGGTTTTCCAACATTAAAATTGGAAGGTGATTATCTTGCAATTGTTACTTTAGGTTTTGGTGAAATTATTCGCGTAGTTTTAGTAAATCTTCGTCAATGGACAGGTGGTCCTAACGGAAAGCAATTTACAACTGTGATTGCTCTTCAGCCTGTGTTATCAATTCTTTTGGTTACTAGTGTACTTGTTGTTATAATTATTTTAATTCAGAATTTTATTCGTTCTTCTTACGGAAGAGCAATTCTTGCAGTTCGTGAAGATGAAATTGCGGCCAATTCCTGTGGAATTCCTGTGTTCAAATATAAGATGCTAGGATTTGTAATAGCTTCTTTTGTTGCAGGTATTGGTGGAGCTTTGTATATCTTGTATGTTGGCTTTGTAAAACCTGAACAAGCATCATTTACTCGCAGTATTGATTATTTGATTTTCGTTGTTCTTGGTGGAATGGGTTCAATGACAGGAAGTGTTTTGGCTGCTTATGTTCTTACATATCTTCAAGAATTTTTAAGATTCCTACAAAACTATAGACTTTTATTTTATCCTATTATTTTGATTCTTGTTATGATTTTTAGACCACAAGGATTGCTCGGAACTAAAGAGTTATCTTTTGTAAAAACTTTTGATTGGATAAAAGAAAAATTTGTTGCGTTAAAAAATAGAAGGAAGGTGTAAATATGGAAGATAAAAAACTTGTTTTACAAGCTTCTGATGTTTCAATTATGTTTGGCGGTTTGTGTGCCGTAAATGGATTTTCATGTGAATTATATCAGGGGGAACTTGTTGGTTTGATTGGACCTAATGGTGCTGGAAAAACAACAATGTTTAATATGATAAGTGGAATTTATACTCCAACTTCTGGTGAAATTAACTTTTGGGACAAAAAAGATCGTGTTCATATGATTAATAATGCTAGTCCTGCAAAACTTAATAAAATGGGAATTGCAAGAACTTTCCAGAATATTCGTTTGTTTGGCAATCTTTCTGTTATGGATAATGTAAAAATAGCTTTGCACGGTTCTAGAGTTGCAAATCCTTTAGATGTTTTGTTCCGTACTCCAAGATTTCAAAAAGATGAACAATTGATGACTGATAAAGTAATGCATTTGCTTCAACTTTTTAAAATCGAACATAAAAAAGATGAATTAGCAAAAAATCTTCCTTATGGTGAACAGCGTGAATTGGAAATTGTTCGTGCTTTGGCTTCTAAACCAAAATTGTTATTGCTTGACGAACCAGCTGCAGGAATGAATCCTCAGGAAACTCACGAATTAATGGAAATGATTGCATTTATTCGCAAGGAATTTGATGTAACTATTCTATTGATTGAACATGATATGAAACTTGTTATGGGAATTTGTGAAAAAATTTTAGTTCTTGATTATGGAAGAGTTATTGCTTCTGGAAAACCAGAGGAAATTAGAGCTAATCCTCAAGTTATAAAAGCATACTTAGGTGGGGAGGTAAATCTTTAATGTTAAAAGTTGAAAATTTATGTGTTTCTTATGGTGCAATTAATGCTTTAAGAGGAATTTCTTTTGAAGTTCATAAAGGCGAAATAATTACTTTAATTGGTTCAAATGGAGCAGGAAAAACAACAACTCTTCATGCAATTTCTAATATTATTAAAAAACAATCAGGTTCTGTTGTGTTTGAAGGAACTGATATAACTAATTTTAGCGCTGATAAAATTGTAAAACAGCATTTGATTCAAGTTCCAGAAGGAAGAAGAATTTTTGCTAACTTGTCTGTTCGTGAAAATTTGGAACTTGGTGCTTATCTTAGAAATGATAAAGCAGGAATTAAGCGTGATATGGAAATGGTTTATGAATTATTTCCACGCTTGAAGGAACGATTAAAACAAAATGCTGGAACTTTAAGTGGTGGTGAACAGCAAATGTTAGCAATGGGGCGAGCTTTGATGGAACAACCTTCTTTGCTACTTCTTGATGAACCATCTATGGGTTTGGCTCCAATTCTTGTTGATGAAATTTTTGAAATTATTAAAAAAATTAATAAAACAGGAACTACAATTCTTCTTGTTGAACAAAACGCATTTAAAGCTCTTTCTATCGCAAATAGAGCTTATGTTTTGGAAACTGGTTCTATAACAAGAAGTGGTAATGCACAAGAATTAATTTCGGATCCAGCTGTAAAAGAAGCTTATTTAGGTGGCTAATTCTAAAATTTGTGTGTTATAATTAAATGGCAGATGTAAATGTGTCAGCGCTGAATTTATTTCAGGAACTATATAATCGATTTTTTTTGGAGGAATATTATGATTGTTAAAGATGTTATGACAAAAAATCTGATTTTTGTTTATCCAGAAACTAGTATTACAGAAGCAAAAGCTATAATGACTAAAAAAAATATTAGCAAACTTCCTGTTTTAGATAAAAATAATCAATTGGTTGGATTGATTACAAAAAATGATATGGCAAAAGCAGGACCTTCTGATGCTACTTCTCTTGATATGTTTGAAATTGGTTACCTTTTGTCAAAACTTACTGTTGAAAAATTTATGACAAAAAAAGTCGTAACTGTTTCAGAAAATGAAGTTGTTGAAGAAGCTGCAAGAATCATGGTAGATAACGAAATCGGTTGTGTTCCTGTTATGAAAAACGATTTGGTCGTTGGAATTGTAACTGAAAGCGATTTATTTCATTTATTTACTGATATGTTTGGGGCAAGATACAGTGGTGTTCGTGCAACTTTGAGTTTGGATGATAAACCTGGTCAGCTTGTAAAAATTGTAACACAAATTGCTGAATTAAAAGGCAATATTGTTTCTGTTGTTACTCAAGAATCAAAAGATTCTTCCCAAAGAAAGATAACAATTAAAGCAACTGGAGTTACTCAAAATCAAATGGAACAGATTTTTGCTTCACTTGGTGTTGTTCCTGAAGATTTGCGTGTAATCTAATTATTAATAAATAATGAAAACAGATTCTATCTCACTTATAAATCAGTATCTCAGGGTAAAAAAAGAAACTTTTTCTGTTCGTGATTTTGTTAGTGCCGTTGGTAAAGAAGGTGTAAAAATCCGTTTAGATGAAGGAAGAGATATTCTTCAATATAATTCTAATGTTTTTGAATTAAAAGATGGTTCTTTTATTACTCGTGCTGGTGTTTTTAGTGATAGAATTTTTACTTTTAAACCTTCCAAGCTTGAAGTTGAAAATGGTGTTTTTTTTATAGGTCATCGTTGTATTCCGTTTGTTGATTCAAATAATCATTCTTCAACATTAGATTTCTTTTATAAAAACAAATTGCTTGAAAAAAAACGTGTTGAAGTAGAAAATTCTATTGCCTTAGATATGTATTCTTTGTATGGCGAAGAATATGCTCCTCAGTATGCTGCTCTAGATGTTGCAAATGCGGAATTAAAACTTTTGGAAGGCGATTATTTTAGTTTGCCTTATAAGATATTTCTTACTGGTGTTTCAATTCAAGAATTAATTGATTCTGGTTTGTTTAAATATGGCGACAGAATTCAGTGTAAAGTTATTGATTGGAATTTAGGCTATATTGAAATTGATGTAGTTCCTCACGGGACAGATGTTATGCAAATTAATATGCAAGATGTGGAACGAGAAGCCTGGTATGAAAAAGCAGAAAATATGTTTTTAGAATCTTTTGACTTGTTTGGTCCTTGTGCATCTATTGAGTATCAATTAACTTTAGTTTTTGCAAAGTATATTGAAGATTTAACTGTTCCGATTTGCGGTTCTATTGAAGAATTAATTCATCGTTCAAAAAAAATTGCCTTTGAAGAATTTGGCGTTGAAACTCGATTATGGAAAAAAGGTGAAAGCGTTCCTGTTGTTGGGCCTTGGAATCAAGATGAACAACCAGCGGAAGAAGAAAAAAATGTAAAAGGTGCCTTTGCTGATATAGATTTTCTTCCAATTTATGTTTATGAAAATGTGTTAAAAGATTCAATTGCTTTTAATGATTTTGATGTAAAAGAATTGATTGCAAAACTTTATCCAAAATTAAGTGAATCTGGAATTACATCTCAAAATTTTGTGATGTTGCACTTGAAAACTAGACATGATATACTAGCAAATGAATATAACCGTTTTGTTGATTTTGATATTAAAGGAATTCGACGCAAAATATTGAATTTGTATTTTAGGGTTTTAAAAATTATTAATTCAATTGAACTTGCGTGTCCTGATTTATCAAAATATCCTCAACAACCTTTGGTTATAATATCTCAGATTTATGAACATCTTCTTCAAACTCTTGAATTAATAGAAAGTAATCCAAAATTGATTACAGATTCTATTAATGATATTGAATCTTCTGTTGAAGGAATGGAATATAATTTGGATTGTTCATACCAAGAATTAAAAAGAGTTATTGATAAAGAAACTAAAAAAGGATTTGTTCTAATAAAACATAAAGGATTAAAATAATGATAATGGATTTAGCATCTTTGATTTCTAAAGGTGGAGTTTTTACTGTTGAAGGTTCTTCTACAACTGAAATTTATGAAAAAGTTTGTAAATTGATTAAATTTCCAGAATCTATTACTAGTGATGCAGTTTTTAATGCTTTATGTGCAAGAGAAAAAATTATGAGTACAGCAGTGGGGAATGGAATTGCACTTCCTCATGCTAGTGTCCCTATTATAAAAGAAGAAGATGAACAGCGAGTTTGTGTTGTATATCTAAAAGAACCTCTTGATATGAATGCTCCTGATGAAATGAAAGTTCATACAATGTTTGTTATTTTGACTCAGAATAGACAAACTCATTTACAAGTTTTATCAAGATTAGTATCACTATTGAGAGATACTTCATTTTTAAAATTGTTAGAAAATCAGGCAAATGGAGTAGATTTAATCGAAAAAATAAAAGAATTGTATTAAATCTTACTTTTTGAATAAAAAACTTTTACGGAGTAATTATGAACGAGAAAGCGATTAATGCTGTTGCAACTTCCATCAGAAGCCTTTCTATGGATGCAATTCAAAAGGCCAATTCTGGTCACCCAGGATTACCTTTAGGTGCTGCTGAAATTGCAGCTGTCCTCTATGGTGAAATCCTTAAGCACAATCCTGCTGATTCTAAATGGGTAGATAGAGACCGCTTTGTTCTATCTGCTGGTCACGGTTCAATGCTACTTTATTCAATTCTACATTTAAGTGGATATAAAGTAACTCTTGATGATATTAAATCTTTCCGTCAGGTTGGTTCAAAATGTCCTGGTCACCCAGAATATGGAATGACTGATGGCGTAGAAAACACAAGTGGTCCTTTGGGACAAGGTGTTTCAATGGCTGTTGGTATGGCAATGGCTGAAAATATGCTTGCTGCAAGATTTAATACTGCAAAATATAAAGTTGTTGATCACTATACTTATTCTTTGGTTGGTGAAGGTTGTTTGGAAGAAGGAGTTTCTTCTGAAGCTTGTAGCCTTGCAGGTCACTTAAAACTTGGAAAACTTATTGTTTACTATGATGAAAACAGAGTAAGTATTGACGGTTCTACTGATATTACTTTTAGTGAAGATATTGCAAAACGCTATGAAGCATACGGTTGGCAAGTTCTTAAAGGTAATATGTATAAACCTAATGAAATTGTAAAACTTACAGAAAAAGCAAAAAAATGCAAAGATAAACCTACATTGATTATGCTTAAATCTGTAATTGGATATAGTGCTCCAAAAGCTGGAACTCCTGATGTTCACGGAGCTGCTTTAGGTGCTGACGGTGTTAAAGCTGCAAAAGAATTCTTAGGACTTCCTGCTGATAAAGATTTCTATGTTCTTCCAGAAGCATATAAATATTTTGAAGAAAAGAAAGAAGAATTTGCTGCTGAACAGGAAGCATGGAATAATACTTTTGAAGCTTGGTCACAAGAAAATCCTGAATTGCGTAAACAGTGGGATGCTTTCTATTCTGATAAACCTACAGCAGAAGTTGCAGATGTAGAATTTAATGCTACAGATAAAATGGCAACTCGTGCAGCTGGCGGAAAAGTATTGAATATGATGGTTGACCGTTATGCAAATATGGTTGGTGGTTCTGCTGACTTAGCTGGTCCAAATAAAACTGATTTGAAAAACGGAAACGGAATTTATTCTGCAGAAAATCCACTTGGTCGTACTGTAGAATTTGGTATTCGTGAATTTGCTATGAGCGCTCTTTGTTCTGGTATGCGTTTACATGGTGGTTTACGCCCATTCTGTGCTACATTCTTAGTATTTGCTGATTATCTTCGTCCACAGTTGCGTGTTGCTTCTTTAATGAAGTTGCCTTTAATTTACATTTTCACACACGATTCAATTTATGTTGGTGAAGATGGACCTACACATCAGCCAGTAGAAGTTCTTGCTTCTTTGCGTGCAATTCCTGGTGTACAAGTTCTTCGTCCTGGTGATGCACAAGAAACAGCAGAAGCATGGAATATGGCAATGGAATCAACTGATCATCCTGTTTGTATTGTTCTTACTCGTCAAGATTTACAAGGTTACGAAAAAGAAGATTCAAACTGGAAAGAAAATATCAAAAAAGGTGCTTATGTTGCTAAAAAAGGAACAGATAATCCAGATATTACTGTTCTTGCAACTGGTTCAGAAGTTTCTATGGCTATTGAAGCTGCAAACATGGTAAGTGATAAAAATATTCGTGTTGTTTCTATCGTTGATTTTAATAAATTTGATGATATGGAAAAAGCTGAACAAGATGCATTAATCGGTGGAGCAAAGCGCGTAGTTTGTGCTGAAGCTGGAATTAGTGCTAACTGGAAAGCTTATGCAACAAGTAAAGCTGATTTATTCTGTATTGACCGTTTTGGTGAATCAGGTCCAGCAAATAAAGTTGCAGAACACCTTGGATTTACTGCTAGTAAACTTGCTGAAGAATTAAAGAAATAATTTAGTTCTTGTTAAATAATTAAGGCTGCCATTTGGAAATATTTCTGAATGACAGCCTTTTTTTTGTGTGATTCTGACATTTGTCAGGATAACGGTGTAAAATCGTACTTTATTTTGTATTCTTTTTTTTGTAATACAGATATGTGAATATTCCCATTAGAATTCCACCGATTATCATTAAAAAACATAATATTTGCCCTGTTGATATGTTAAGCAATGATGTGTTTGTGTAAATTGGAGCAGTTGAATCTTTTGCAATTCTGTAACCAATGTCTGCATCTGGTTCTCTAAAATATTCAATGAAGAATCTGAATACACCATATCCAACTACATAAATAGAACTTAACATTCCGTCCCATTTTTTGTGTTTGCGTAAAAGCCAAATAATAAGCCATAAAACAATTCCTTCAAAAAATGCTTCATATAATTGGCTTGGATGTCTTGGAAAATTTACAAGATTCATATTTGTAATATCCATTCCGATTTTAGCAGCAAATTCTTGAACCCATGGCTTTGAAGAAGAAAATACTTCTGCATTTGGAAAAATTATTCCCCATGGCATTGTAGTGATTCTTCCGTATAATTCACCGTTTAAGAAATTTCCAAGTCTTCCGAATGTGTATCCTAGAGGAATTGCACAAACCATAGCATCAACCCATTTAAAAATTGGTTGCTTTCTTTTTATGCACCATACAATCATTCCTAGTAGGCCGCCAATAAATCCGCCATGATAAGACATTCCTGCTAAGCCTGTGAATCTGCCTGAACTATCAAATGGCCAAAAAATTAACCAAGGCTTTTGTCTGTAAATTCCGCTTGTGTCGTAAACTAACGCAGAAAAGACTCTTGCGCCAATTAATAAAAAAACAATTCCTGTTGCAATAAAACTGAATATGTCATCTTCTGTTGAAGTGTATGTTTCAGTATTTAATAAGCCTTCTTTTGAAACTTTTTTGAGCAAAAAGAACGCAGTTCCAAATGCAAATATGTACATTAATCCATACCAGCGTAACAATCCTAAAACTGGAACATTTGGAAAAATTTCTGGGTGAATCCAAGATGGATAATTTAAATAAAGTGGTAAAAACATTTTTCTTCCTTAATAAAAAATCAAATAGGAAATATCAATTTCCTATTTGATTTTTTACGCTGTTTTGCAATGAAATGAAAAACAGCAGTCAATAATAAAGTTTGCAACGCAAACTTTAAGATAAAAACTTGCACGCCATTTTAGTGGAAGTTTTTATCCCTTCCTTAATAAAAAATCAATGAGTAAAACATCAGTTTTAGGAATTGATTTTTTACGCTGTTTTGCAATGAAATGAAAAACAGCATTTAATAATAAAGTTTGCAACGCAAACTTTAAGATAAAAACTTACACGCTATTTTAGTGGAAGTTTTTATCCCTTAATTTACTGTTTTTAGAATTTAAAACCTTGTTGTGCCGCTTTTACTATTTTTGATTTTAGTAACAGATTTTCTTTGCGAAGTTGAGTTAATTCGTATTGTTGAGTTTTTATCATTTCTACTAATTCACCAATAGAAAGTTGTCCGCTACCAACTAAATCATCAATTCCAGACAGTTTTAAGCCATAATCTTCATTTGCTTCTTCTTCTGCCATTTGGAATGTGGAATCAGAATCAATATATTCAGTAAACGCTTTGTCAAATTGACGAGGTTCTGCGGTAATAATTTTTTCTGCAATGCGATAAATTGCCTGTGAAAGTACAGAACGAGGTTTGTAAATAATTACTGGAAGACGGGAAGCAAGTGCTTTGTCTTGTAATTGGTCACGATACATAATTCCTAAATGTTCTAATTCAAGACCAAGGTAATGACTACATGAATTGCGAATGCGTTGTGCTCGATCTGCATCTTTTGGGTCGTCAATCATATTCATGATTAATCTAGGTCTGAATTGTTGCATTCTGGCAATAAATAATGCTGTATTTTGTGGATCAATTTGTTTTAGAGATTCGATTAATTTTGGAATATATAAACCCTTCATTGCAGTAGAGTCTTTTTTTAAGTTTTCCAAAAATGCGTGACCTGCAGTTCCTCTTTTGAAAGTTGTATACATTAATCGGAATACAGCATTTTTTAGGAACAAATATCCATCAAGTGTTGCTGTTACTGTTGGAGCTGTAACAAGAATTCCTTGTGGAGATTGCAAAAACATATCAAGAATTATTTGATGTGTTCCTGCACCTAAGTCTAAAATTATAAAATCAGCATCAATACTGTGGAAATTACGAAGTAACTTTGTTTTTTGTTGTGCTTTGATTGATGTTAAACCTGGAATTTGACTGTCGCCTGCAATGAAACTTACATTTTCATATTCAGTAGGTTCAATAATACTTCTAAAGTCACTTTTGTCTGTAAGATAAGTTCCAATACTTTGATTTTTTACATTGTGACCAATAGCAAGATGTAAGTTTGATGCACCTAAGTCTAAGTCAACAAGAACTACTTTTTTACCTGCCTGTCCTAAGGCAATTGCTAAGTTAGCGGATAAAAGGCTTTTTCCAACTCCACCTTTCCCGCTGGCAACTGGAATAATTTGCATACAATTATTATATCATAATTTAATAGATATACAAAAGAGAAAAAATTGATTTTTGCAAATGGGTGTGTGTTGTATATATTAGTAAGAAATGAGGAATTTACAAAATTAGTATCGTATGATTTTTGTATTTATAAAAAAGTATTTAAAAAGTATTATTTTTTATTAAAGGATATGTATAATTTTGTGGTAAAACGATTGTTTCATAGTAGTTTGATGAAATTTTATATTTTAAATTCATTGTGAATTGTCTCTGTAATGGCAGAAATTAATTTCATTTCAAGAATGTGTTTTGAAAAGTCTTGCGAATTTTGCAATTCATCTTTTATGTTATTTTCAAAAAGAATCTTATATTCAATTCCGAATGCATTTGCGAGTTTTTCAACAATATCAAGAGAAGGCGTTCTTTTTCCATTTTCAATTTGTGTAATATAAGGAGAAGAAACTCCTGTTTTTTCTGCTAGTAATTCTTGGCTCCAACCAAGTTTTTTTCGTAAGTATTTAATATTTCTACTTACAATAGAGTCTATGGGGAATTTATTCATTACAAAAAAAATATAACGAAAAGTTAGTGTTGACAATGAGCTTATTGTTAGTTATTGTATTAACACACAGTTATGTATATTCATTACTAATAGCTTTTTTTACTTGACTGTGTAAATAACTTTTTCTTTATGTTTATTTGTAACAAATGTGGTTTGTGTTGCATGAATGTCAATAAATCTCAAATTTATTCTAATTTAGATAGAGGTGATGGCATTTGTAAATATTTTGATGAAGATTCTCATTTATGTATGATTTACGATAATCGTCCTTTGGTATGTAATATTGATAAAATGTATGAAGTTTTTTTTTCTGATTCACTTTCTTTAACTGAATATTATAACTTGAATTATAAATCATGCGAAATATTAAGAAGGAGTAATAGATGTATTTAACATTATTGAGCGAAGAACAAAAGAAATGTTTTTTAGGGTTAGCATATAACCTTTCAAATATTGATGGTGATTTCAGTGAATCAGAAAAACAAATGCTGGAATCGTATTGTACTGAGATGGATTTTGTTTATTCTGATTCCATTGCAAAAGTAGATTTAGAAATTTTACTTGCAAATATTACAAGTCTTTTTGATGAAAAATCGATAAAAGTTGTTGTATTTGAATTAGTAGGTTTAGCAATGATTGATGATAATTTTGATGAATCAGAGTATAAGATGTTAAATAAAATTATTGAAAAATTCATAATAAATTCTGATTTTATTAAAGAATGCGAAAACTTAATAAAAAAATATCTTGATGTCCAATTCAATATAAATTCATTAATTCTTAAATAAAAATATTGAGGATAAAATATAATGAGTTTATTCAAGAAAAAAAAAGATAAAGATTTTGCTTCTGATACTGCAACACTTGGAAGTGGAATAGCTGCAACTAATGTTTCTGAAATTGCAAAAAAAGAAGCTGCAAAAACATTTGCAAAGCCTCAAAAATATGATCGAAATTTGTATGAAAAAGGAAAAGCTGGTGAGGCTAAAAAAAATATTAAGTTAAAAACATTTGCAGAAGCTGAACAAAATAATACAAAGGTATTTGATCCATATACAGGAAAAGAGCTTAAGTTAACAAAAAAAGAAGCTATAATGGAATATGGAAAAGATAAGTATCTTGATCACTTGGCAGAGGGGGATCATGTTACACCTTTAGAGAGAGTATATAAAGATAACCGAAATAAACCTTGGATCAAAAATGAAAATATAAGAGATATCGCTAATAGTGATGATAATTTACAAGCAGTTTCAAATACATTTAATAATGCAAAGCGAAGTCGTACAAACGAAGAATTTGTATTAGATGAAAAATATATAGAAGAGTTAAATAAAAAAAAGATAAATAGGAATCAAAGTCCCCTTGAACTTTCTGAAGAAGGCAAAGCAAAAGCAATAGAAGCTGGTCGTGAGTCACAGAAAATCATTGATAAGAAAATGAAACAGACTGCATTTAAAAATGCAGTAAAAACAGGTCATGAGGCTGGTATTGCAGGTGCAAAACATTCTGCAATAACATCTGCTACAATTTCAGGTGCAATGAATATTGTTGCTGTAATTAAGGGTGAAAAAGAGCCAGGGGAGGCTTTAGTTGATACAGCTGTAGATACAACAAAAGCTGCTGCAACAGGTTATATAATGAGTGGTGGTATAACAACAATCTCTCATACATTATCTAATTCTTCTTCAAAATTTATTCAGGCATTAAGTAAATCCAATGTTCCAGGCTATATTATTACAGCAGTAATTACTACAGGAAATACTATAACACGTTATGTGAATGGGGAAATTTCAACACAAGATTGTATTACTGAATTAGGGGAAAAGGGGCTTAACCTTGCAACAGCTGGTTATTCGATGGCTGTAGGACAGGCTTTAATTCCTATTCCTATTGTAGGGGCTGCTGTTGGTGCTTTAGTTGGTTCATTATTAACAAGCTCAATATATAATAAAGTTGTCAATGAATTAAAAAATAAAAAGAATGAACATGATGAACGAATGCGTCTAATTGAAGAATTAGAGTATTTACGAGATCAAGAGAAGCAATATAGAAAAGAACTCAATGAATGTTTGCAAGAATATTTTAAAGGATTTGAAGATTGTTTTGATGAAGCGTTATCGACTATTGAAGAATGCTTTAAAGCTGGTGATGCTGATGGTGTTATCAGAGGTGCAAATAAAATTACAGAGAAACTTAATGGTTCAATACAATATGACTCAGTAGAATCTTTTAAATCTTTTTTAGATGTAGATACTGTTGATGTTTTTTAAGATGAGGAGGATTTTTTTATGCCATTACCTTTTTTATTAGTTGGTGCTGCAGCTGTAGCAGGAATAGGAACTCATATAAATGCAAAAAAAAAGAGTGAAGATGCTCAGAATTTAATTGCTTCTGCAGAAAGACTGTATAATACTACAAAAAAAACATTAGATATAGCTAAGAATAACACAGAAACAACTTTAGTTACTCTTGAAATATCAAAGAAGAAAGTACTACAAAGTTCTATGAAACAGTTTTTAAAAGCTTATAAAAGAGTAAAAAAGGTTCAAATAAAAGAATCTGAAGGTTTAGAAGAATTATCAAAATTTTCTTTGACGCCATCGGATATTGTTCAAATTCAGAGTATGACTGATATATATGAGTCAAATTTAAAAGTTGGTACAATTGGTGCTGCAACAGGAGTTGCTTTAACAGCATTAACAACAACAACATTGGCTAGTGCTGCTGGATTTGCATCGTTTTTATCACCTGTGGCCGTAGTTGCTGCTCCTGTATTATTATTTACAGGTATTTCGGCATCTATAAAAGCAGAAGAAAATTTAGAGAAAGCTAGAGTAATGTATTCAGATACAGAAGTAGCTGTCGAGAAAATGAAAACAGCCGTAACAATGTGCGATGCGATAACAAAACGTACGGCTATGTTTGATGATTTATTATTTTCCTTAAATAAAATTTTTGCAGAATGTGCTCGTTATATGGATAGTGTAACACGAAGTAAAGTAGGTTTATTTAAAGGGTGGTCTATAAAAGCAGAGAAAATAAATGAACAGGAAATGAAACTTATTGCTATAACAAGAGCTTTAGCGGGAGCTGTAAAAGCAGTAATAGATACCCCTGTTCTTGATCCTTCAGGGGAATTAGATTCTGTATCACTTAATAAATATAATGAAATAAAAGGACAAATGTCGAATTTTATATCAATTTCTGATGAAGTAAAATCTGTGAATTATGGTGTAAAAATGTTGCCAGCTAGAAAAGCATAATATATCGCCTTTTATTATATCATCATGTTTATCAGTGAAATCAAACAAAGATGATGATAAAAATATTAATGAATAACAAGATTAATATTTTATTATTGAAATTTTTATGATTTATTAAGGAAGTTCATTTTGTTTGAACTTCCTTTTTTTTTTATGATGTAAATTTTATTTTTGAAACTTAAACTATGTTTTTTTAGCTTTATGATATATATGGAGGTGTTTTATGTATAAAGATTTTATGCAAATATATAAAACAATGACTATAACAGCGCAAAAAGAAATTTATAATTTTGCACTTTTTTATTTTCTAAAAATGGCTTCAACATCTAAATCCCATAGAAATCTTGTTTTGGTACGCTTAAAAATAAAATATATTGCTTCTGATTTTGATGCACCTCTTTCAATAATTACTCGTGATACGATTATTCCTAAATATGATATAAAAAATGAATGGTAGTTTTATATTAAAACTTAATGTTTACTAAATTTTTTTCATAAAATTTAATTTTTTTTCTAAAAAATATTTTCTTTTCTATTTATAAAGTGTAT
>JAEIGA010009599.1_pt1 | contig 14650 bp, 14 predicted proteins | sample 9270691 | NCBI WGS metagenome assembly JAEIGA01 (sample SAMN17057246, study PRJNA624740) | gut metagenome | biome: biome; isolation source: fecal sample | host: Bos grunniens | place: China: Xizang | collected 2019 | reverse complement strand
TTGACACGAACTGTTTGTTTATTATAGTATGATTGTTTGGGGGATTACTCTTCAACCGGTTCGGTAAGCAGGGTGGCTGCTGTGGCTCCTGTGACGCGAACCTTTACAAAGTCACCTACCTTGTAGTTCTTTCTGTCGAATACTGCTGTTCTGTTCTGCTCTGTTCTGCCGAAGAACTGCTCCTTCGAACGTTTTGAAACTCCCTCGACAAGAACCTCGTAGACATTGCCGATACATTTTTTGTTGTTCTCGGCAGAGAGTTCCTGTTGCAGGGCGATAATCTCGTTCAGACGGCGTACCTTCTCCTCTTCGCTGATGTTGTCCTCGAAGTGGCGTGCAGCGAATGTGCCCGGGCGCTCCGAATATTTGAACATGAAGGCTGCATCGTACGAGCAGTAGCGCATCAGCGACAATGTCTGCTGGTGATCCTCCTCGGTCTCGCCGCAGAAGCCTGCGATGATGTCTGTCGAGAGTCCGCAGTCGGGGACTATGCGGCGTATGGCGTCGATGCGCTCGATGTACCATTCGCGGGTGTATTTGCGGTTCATCGCTTTGAGCATGTCGCTGCTTCCGCTCTGCACGGGCAGGTGTATGCTGCGGCATACGTTGGGCTCTTCGGCAATCACTCTCAGGGTGTCGTCGCTCATGTCCTTGGGGTGCGATGTGGTGAAGCGTATGCGTGTGTCGGGTGCCGAACGGGCTACACGACGCAACAGCTCGGGGAAGGTAACAGTTCCATCCTCTTCCGACTCGAAGCAGTATGAGTTTACATTCTGCCCCAGCAGAATAATCTCCTTATAGCCCTTGGCAACAAGGTCTGCTGCCTCGGCAAGTATGCTTTTTATGTCGCGGCTGCGCTCGCGTCCTCGGGTGTAGGGAACTACGCAATAGTGGCAGAAATTGTTGCATCCACGCATGATTGATATGTAGCCCGACACTCCTTTGCTGCATATGCGCAAGGGAATTACGTCGCGGTAGGTCTCTGTGGTGGATAGTTCTATGTTCATGGCTGCGTGTCCCTGTTCGGCCTGTGCTATAAGTTCGGGCAACGACAGGTAGGCATCGGGGCCTGCAACCACATTTACCGAGTATTTGTTTATCAGCTCCTCTTTCACTCGTTCGGCCATGCAACCGATGACTCCTACAAGTGTCTTTTTGCCGCGACGCATGGCGTTCAGCTGGTCGAGTCGGCCATAAATCTTCTGCTCGGCGTTGTCGCGGATTGAACAGGTGTTCAATAAAATAAGGTCGGCCTCTTTGATGTCCTCGCATGCTTCGTATCCGGCTACGCGCAGTATTGAGCCAACAACCTCACTGTCTGCCACATTCATCTGGCAGCCGTATGTCTCGATAAAGAGTCTTTTTACATCATCTTTCATTCCGATGGTATTGTTTTAGTTTCGTTTGCGAAGATACTGATAAAATTCTAACACTCTCTTATAACCTCTTGAAAATATTTGATGGCATTTGAAAAGGGCGATAAATGTTTCTGTTTTTTTAGGAAAAAAAGTAAATAATAGGTAAGGATTGATAAAGTTATTGTTTATATTTGTACCGACTAAAGAGAAATAAAAATTTACGAAGGACGTATGATAGCTGTATTGAAAAGCGGAGTTACAAAAGCTCAGCGAGAAAAACTTACTCAATGGATTGAATCTCAAAATGTGAGAGTACACGTATCCGAGGGTGAGTTTCAGACAATTATTGGACTCATTGGAGATACCAGTAGAATAGATATGGACCTGCTCTCAAGCCTCGAAATTGTCGAGAAGGTTAGTCGCGTCAGCGAGCCTTTCAAGAGCGCCAGCCGTCGTTTCCATCCGGACGATACTGTTGTAGAGGTAGGCGAGGGCGAAAATAAGGTCAAGATAGGTGGTGGCAACTTCTGTATGATTGCCGGTCCCTGTTCAGTCGAATCCGAGGAGCAGATAATCACCGTGGCAAAAGCCGTAAAGGCTGCCGGTGCCAGAATGCTTCGCGGTGGAGCTTTCAAACCCCGTACATCGCCATACGATTTTCAGGGACTTCGTGGAGAGGGTCTCGAACTGCTTTTCAAGGCGCGCAAGGCAACAGGTCTTCCCATTGTTACTGAAATTATGAATGCAGCACATCTTGATATGTTCGCCGACGTTGATATTATACAGGTTGGCGCACGTAATATGCAGAATTTTGAGCTTCTCAAAGAGTTGGGACGCTCAAAGAAACCTATCCTTCTGAAGCGCGGCCTTGCGGCTACACTCAAAGAGTTCCTGATGAGTGCCGAATATATTCTTGCCGAGGGTAACCCGAATGTTATGCTCTGCGAGCGTGGCATCCGCAGTTTCGACACTTACACCCGTAACGTACTCGACCTTGCATCGGTGCCTATGCTTCACGAATTGTCGCACCTGCCTGTGGTTGTCGACCCCAGTCACGCGACAGGCGTTGCACGCCTTGTGAAGCCTATGGCTTGCGCAGCAACCGTCTCAGGTGCCGACGCACTCATCATCGAGGTACACAACAATCCCACTTGCGCACTATGCGACGGCGCACAGTCGCTCACACCCGAGCAGTTTGCCGAGGTTGCTGAGCGCGTCAACGAATTGCGTACTCTTATAACCAGATAGAATGAAAATAGGAGTTGTAGGTTTAGGTCTTATAGGAGGTTCGGTAGCGAAAGCCTATAAGGCCTTTGGAAACATAGTGTTAGGTTTTGATACGGATGCTACTATCCTGGGCTATGCCAAGCTCAGCGGAGTGATAGACGACCTTCTCACCCCCGAACGATACGGCGACTGCGAACTTATTGTGCTTGCAGCAACGCCAAAGGCTATGGTCGCCTATCTGAACGAAAATGCCCGACACATTCCCTCGCACGTCACAGTGGTAGACCTCTGTGGAACGAAAGAGGAGATTTGTCGTGCAGGCTTCGACCACGCATCCCGTTATGGTTTTACATTTGTGGGCGGACACCCAATGGCTGGTTCGCAATACTCAGGGTTCAAACACTCACGCTCGTCACTCTTCAAGGGTGCTTCCATGATTATCGTTCCTCCCGTGTACGACGACATGGAGTTGCTCGAAAAGGTGAAGCGACTGTTCGCTCCGCTCGAATTCAAGTCGTTTGTGGTGACAACAGCCGAACATCACGACCGTATGATTGCCTACACTTCGCAGTTGTGCCACGTTGCGTCTAACGCATATATAAAGAGCACGGCAGCTCGTAAACATCATGGATACAGTGCCGGCAGTTTTCGCGACCTGACAAGGGTGGCACGCCTGAACGAGGCTATGTGGACAGAACTTTTTCTGGACAACAAAAAGCCGCTCCTCGATGAATTGGACCAATATATAAATTCTTTGCAACAGTATCGCGACGCGTTGGCAGATGAAGATGCCGACAGGCTGTGTGCCCTGCTGCGCGAAGGTCGTGTTGCAAAAGAGCTTTCCGAAGGATGAAAAACAGCACAATACAATATAGAAAGATACATGTAGCCGCTTCAAGCAGTTACGATATTCTTATAGGCGACAATATGCTTGCCTGCCTGGGCGAGGAACTTCACAGCCTGCTGGGTGAGTGCCGTTTGGCACTGCTCACCGACAGCAATGTCGATGCGCTATACGGCAATCTGATGACCGACATGCTCTCCGCTGCCGGTTACGACGTATGCAAATATGTCATCCCTGCCGGTGAAGAGTCGAAGTCGGCAGAGAATATGCTCGCCTTTCTCAATTTCATGGCGGAGAACCGCCTGACACGCAGCGACGCCCTCATAGCTTTCGGCGGTGGGGTGGTGGGCGACCTTGGTGGCCTATCTGCATCGCTCTATCTTCGCGGAATCCCATATATACAGGTGCCGACAACACTTCTTGCTGCTGTCGACAGCTCTGTGGGTGGAAAAACCGCGATAGATGTTCCGGCAGGAAAGAATCTCGTTGGCGCCTTCTATCAGCCCCGACTTGTCTGTTGCGACACTACGCTGATGGACACGCTGTCTACGGATATCTACCGCGACGGATGTGCCGAGGTTATAAAATATGGCGTTATACTCGATGCTGCATTGTACGACAGACTGCATACTGTTCCGTTTGACAGAATAGATGTTGTTGCACGATGCGTGGAGATAAAGCGCGACGTGGTGCAGGAGGATGAATTTGACAATGGCAAACGTGGTCTTCTCAACTTCGGACACACATTCGGACACGCTATTGAAAAACTCAGCAATTTCGCTGTTTCGCATGGCGCCGCCGTGGCAAAAGGTATGTTGATTGCTGCAAAAATGGCTCCTCTGTGCGGATTGGCCGATATTGAAGCATCACTGACTGCTCTGCTTCAACGATACGGGTTCGACCTCGATTGCCCCTATTCTGCCGAGGAACTATACGATGTTATACTCTCCGACAAGAAGCGTCGCGGTGGCAAACTGACACTGGTGCTGCCACGCGCCATTGGCGAGTGCGACCTTGTTACAATGCCGGTGGAAGAGGTTCTTGTCAAACTTAAACAGATTCTTTGATTATGGATAAAAGGTTGACAGGAACATTATCGGGAAGCGTCACCCCGCCCCCGTCAAAGTCGCAGGCACACAGACTGCTCATCTGCGCAGCCCTCAGCAACCATTCCTCAAAGGTCTGTTGCGATGCTCTCAACGACGACCTGTGTGCAACAATGGAGTCGCTGAATGCGCTTGGCGCATCAATCTCCTATGCCGATGGTGCCTTCGATGTGCAGCCGGTTGCTTGCCGAAAGGGTGGTGAACTGCCCTGCGGCGAGAGTGGTTCGACACTGCGTTTCCTGCTGCCGATAGCAGCTGCCCTGGGTAGCGAGTCGACACTTACTGGCAAGGGCAAACTTCCCTTGCGCCCCATGGAACAGCTTACAACTGCTCTTGTGCAGCATGGAGTAGAGATTGTGGAACATCGTGACGACGCACATCTTCCTCTCACCTGCAAAGGGCAGCTCACAGGTGGTGAATACACTCTTCCGGGTGACATCTCTTCGCAATATTTTACAGGGCTGCTCTTCGCACTTCCGCTGCTCTCTGCTCCCAGCAGACTGAATATCAGTGGCGAACTTACAAGCGCATCGTACGTGGAAATGACTCTCGACGCTCTGCGTCAGTCGGGGATAACCATCGAAACTCTCGACAGTGGCTTTAATATCCCTGCTCCCCAGCAATACAATACTCCGCAGCAACTTCGTGTCGAGGGCGACTGGTCGGCTGCTGCCTTTTGGCTGGTGGCAGGTGTCACCGGTAAGCATCCCGTGACAATTTGTGGAATGAACACCGACTCTTTGCAGGGCGACCGTCGTATAGTGGACCACTTGCGCCGTATGGGTGCCGATATACAGTTTACGGACGACGCGATTGTTGCATATCCCTCGCAGTTGCGCGGTGCGGAACTCGATTGTGTCGACACCCCCGACCTTGTGCCCATACTCTCTGTGGCTGCTGCTGCAGCAGAGGGAACAACGCTGTTTACACATGTTGGACGTCTCAGATACAAAGAGAGTGACCGGCTGGCTGCAATGAAAAGCCTGCTCGAGGCCTTCGGTATCTCCTCGGTTATTGGCGAGGATACATACAGCGTGGCAGGTGGAAAGGCATGTGCAAAATGGCCGGTTGACAGCTTCGGCGACCACCGCATAGCGATGTCTGCCGCAATAATGGCAGCTGCCGCCGGATGCGAGGTGACTATAAAAGGTGCCGAGTGTGTGGCAAAGTCCTATCCCCTCTTCTATGAAAATTTTAAAACTCTCGGCGGCAGCGTCGAGGAGGCTTGATATATAGAATGATTTAATGATGAGTTAAAAACAATTTCTTATGAATTTGGATGAATTACGCAACAAAATAGATGGTATCGACAGCGAAATGTGTCGTCTTTTTGCCGAACGTATGCAGGTGGTGACAGACATTGCCCGCTACAAGAAAGAGAACAAGATGGTGGTCTATCACCCCTCACGCGCCCGCACTGTGCTTCACAATATTTCGAAGCAGCTGGGTTCCGAATTCGAAGGCTACGGACGCTCTTTGTATCATACAATCTTCGATCTCAGCGAGTCTTATCAGACAAGAGTGCTGTCCGAGGATGCCCAATTCTTTAAACAGATTAAAGAGATTACTTCAAAACCTCCCATGCCCTTCCCCAAGCGTGCGTCGGTTGCATGTGCAGGATGTGAGGGTGCGTTTGCCCATTTGGCGGCCGAGCGCATTTTCGACCTACCCGAAATGATGTTTGTCAGTAATTTCCATAGCGTGTTCCGTGCCATTGATGGTGGACTTTGCGAGTATGGTGTTCTTCCCATCGAAAACTCGCTCGCCGGTTCGGTGAATGCTATCTACGATCTTTTGGCCGAGCACAATGTAAGTATCGTACGCAGTATACGTCTGAAGGTTGACCATTCGCTGCTTACACACCCCGGAGTGAAGCTCGAGGATATCCGTGAGATTTACTCACACCAGCAGGCAATCAGCCAATGTTCTGAATTCCTCTCCACCTTGAAGGATGTCCGTGTTATTGCCGTAGAGAATACAGCCGAGGCTGCACGCATGGTGGCAATGTCGGGCGACAAGACAAAGGCTTCGCTCTCTTCGCGCCTCTGTGCCGAACTCTATCAGTTACAGGTGCTTAAGAATGCAGTGCAGAACCGCGACAACAACTATACACGCTTCATCTGCATTGCCAAACAGCCTCAGATATATTGCGGTGCCAATCGCACAAGTATCATGATGGTGCTTCCCCACCGTCCCGGTTCGCTCTTCCGCATTCTTTCCCGTTTCAATGCAACAGGTGTCAACCTTGTGAAGCTGGAGAGCCGTCTCATCCCTGAACGTGAATTCGAGTATCGCTTCTATTTCGACATTGAGGCATCGGTGTATAGCTCTGAATTCCAATCGTTGATGTGCGAACTTAATACCAGTGGCGAGCAATTCAAGTATTTCGGAACGTATGCCGAAATAATCTGATAAAATCTCTAAAGGTCGGGGCTGTGTGGCTTCCGGAGTCATGCGCAGCCTCGACTTTTATAATAATATCCTAATTATGAAAGTATTTGTGATAAACGGCCCCAACCTCAATATGCTCGGTTTGCGCAAGCCTGCGCTCTACGGAACCGGCAATTTTGCGGCTTTGCAGGATTTTATCCGTTCGGCAGCTGCCGAATTTGGTATCGAGGTTGAGCTTTTTCAATCGAACCACGAGGGTGCAATAGTCGATGCAATACAGGGTGCCTATGGATGCTTCGATGCAATACTTATTAATCCTGCTGCATACACCCATACGAGTGTGGCAATACTCGATGCGCTCAAGGCCGTGGCTCTTCCATGTGTCGAGGTGCATCTGACAGATATTTCCACCCGTGAGAAGTTTCGTCAATTCTCGTTTGTGTCGCTATATGCCGAGCATACTGTCTGCGGACAGGGCTTCGAGGGCTACAGACAGGGGTTGCTCTACCTAAAAGAGAAATACGCTGCGCAATGAGCTTTTTTGGATTTTTGAAGGATTGGTCGTTGCCGATAGCCATGCTTGGGGGCGTGGCTGCATATTTCATTTATGTAAATATCCCCTTTTTTGACTCGACGCATGCGGCTGTTGGGCAATTTATAGCCTTTTTGCAGCCTGCGTTGATATTTTCGATGCTCTTCGTTACCTTCTGCAAAATAAGTTTCAGCGACCTGCGCCTCGAACGTTGGCACTTTATCCTGCTGGCTTTCCAACTGCTTACATTCATTGCCTTTTCGCTCGTTGCAGCTTATGCGCCGTTGACTCCATCGCTGCGAGTGCTTGTGGAGTCTTTTATGCTCTGCCTTATATGCCCCACAGCAACTGCTGCGGCTGTAATAACTGCGCGATTGGGGGGTAGTGCGGCATCGTTGCTTACATACACTATTACCATGAATTTTGCGGTGGCAATTGTTGCTCCGCTCTTTCTGACACTTGCCCATCCGGTAGAGGGTGCAGGCTTCCTGCCCTCGTTCCTGCTTATATTGGGTAGGGTCTTCCCTTTGCTGCTCTGTCCATTGGTGGCAGCCTCGCTGGTGCGTCGCTTTTTCCCGTCGTTCCAACAGTTCATGACAACCAAATGTCGCAATCTGGCATTCTATCTGTGGCTGGTGGCTCTTTCGCTTGCCATAGGACTGACTGTGAAATCCATTGTCCACTGCGACCTCTCAGTGTTTGTGCAGATGGGAATTGCAGTCGTGTCGCTTGTATGCTGTGTAGTGCAGTTTGCCTTTGGACGGTACATCGGTCGTCGCTACGGGGATGCGGTCACAGGCGGACAGTCGCTGGGTCAGAAAAATACCGTCTTTGCAATTTGGCTTGCTTATACTTTTCTTACCCCGGTTACTTCCATTGCCGGCGGTTTTTACAGCATTTGGCATAATACGGTGAATACGTGGCAGCTCTACCGCAGAAATCATCCCAAGAAGATTGAAACGAACATCAAATGATGGTAATAACCCTGTGTTGATAGGTCGAAAATGAAATTTCTGTCGGAAACGGCATTAAAATATATTTCTTCCTATCCACCATGCTACTACAATGGCAAAGTATCCCCAGATTAATATGGGGTTATGCAGGCGTGTGTAGAAGTTTGGCTTTTTTTCTCTGTTGATTTCTGCATAAATCAACAGCGCGACCAATGGTAACGACAATACCAGCAGTGCGTTAAACCTGAATGCTGCGGCAATGTCCAGATGCAACAGACTATGAATTGCCCGTTGCGACCCACAACCGGGACATTCGAATCCTGTCAGCATAAGGAAAGGGCATTTCGGAAAAATACTGCTACTCGATGGATTGAATATAAAGTATAATACTCCCAACAGCAGCAGGAAAAGTATTATTGTTTTTCTCTTCATTGCAGAGTGAGAGGATTAGAGCGTAATTAGTGCTACGAGCTCGCTGATGTTCAGAAGAATGTTTATGACTGAAGAGATGATTCCGCAGATGAATCCCCACATTATCCACTTTTTGGCATTCTTGCTTGCTTCTTGGGCAAGTACGATATTACCTGCTTCGTAGAGTGAATTCACTTTTGATGCATATACTATGCCTGCAATGCCAAAGGGTAGGCAGCAGAAAAGTGTTACAAGTATAGATTCCAATATGTAGGTTTTAGGACGGGTGTTCATGAATTTAATATTTAAATAGTTGCTGAATTTAATTTGCGCCTCAAAAATAGCTTATTTGTGGTGAAAAAATATCAAAGAGTTTATAAATTCTTAAAAAAATGGTATATTTGTGCACATTAACTAACTATTAAAACTATTATTATGAGTCCTTTTCAAGCAATTAGCACATGTTTTAAAAACTATGTAAACTTCAGCGGACGCGCTCGTCGTTCCGAGTATTGGTGGTTCTGTCTGCTTAATTTTATTTTGGGTATGATTCCCGTTGTTAATATTATTTGGGCTTTAATCGTTTTTCTTCCCACTATTGCAGTAGGCATACGTCGTTTGCACGATACAGGCCGCAGCGGTTGGTGGTTGTTGCTGGCTTTGGTTCCCATTGCTAACATAGTACTTATTGTTTTCTTCCTTTGTGATAGCCAGCCCGGTGCAAACCAGTATGGTGAAAATCCCAAAGGTATGTAATTAATATTAATTCATAAACAGATAGAGGCTGATGGTTACGACCATCAGCCTCTATCTGTTTTATAACAGCAGTATCGTGCTTATGAGTGTTGATGGGTAGCAATAAAACAGCGAAGCATAATTGAATATGCCTCGCTGAATATTGTCTTTTGGTAAACTCTCTTTAATCCTGAAAATTATGATGCCATAGCTGCAGCAACTCCTATTACTATCCAAAATAAGATGTACAGTCCAATTCCTATGAGTGCCGAGAAGAATCCCCAGGTAACCCACTTCTTGGCTTGGTTAGAATGGTAAAGAGCTTGCTCTCGCTGTCCTACACTGAAGAGTGCTTCCACTTTGTTTGCTTCTATTATTCCTACAATGCCAAAAGGCAGACAGCAGAAAAGAGTAACCAGTATTGATTCTACAAGCCATGTCTTGGGCATAATAGATGTTTGAGGTGTGCTTGCTGTTGTTGCTGTCGGGTCGGGTGGAGTGGTGTATATGAAGTTGCTCAGTTCGGGGAACTCTCTGGCAGGTTTCCACTCCTTGAGACCTTCGCGCCATACTAATGTATCGGCATTGATATTTTTGCCGGATAACTCTTCGAGTGTGTAGGGACCCTCTTTCTGTGAATTGATATAAATGTAGTAGCTCATTTTTTTGAATTTAGTAAATAAATACTGCTTTATCAATGCAAATTTAATGTTTTTTATTTTTTAATACAATGTTTGAATAGAAAATATTTACTATATGTTTTTTGTTATTGTAACTTGAATTGCTATTGTGGAGTAATGTCTCTGTATTCAACCAATTTCTTTAGTTTTTTTGAAAATTTTTACATCTTTTGCCAAAGTTGTTGTAACTTTGCAGCCGCTTTTGGGGAAATGCTTTTATTTCTCTCCTTAAATGTTTGATTATTACTATTTAACACTGTCGACGGACAATAAACGGATTTTATGAAAGCAAGTGAATTAATCGACTTTAAGCCTAAGTTCTTTTCGGCTATAAAAAATTACTCTCGCGAGAAATTCAGCGCGGATGTCATGGCCGGAATGATTGTCGGAGTTGTGGCAATACCTTTGGCCATTGCATTCGGTATTGCGAGTGGCGTAGGCCCCACTGAAGGATTGGTGACTGCCATTATTGCCGGATTGATTATTTCGGTGTTTGGTGGTTCTAAAGTGCAGATTGGTGGTCCCACCGGTGCATTCATTGTCATCATCTACGGCGTCATACAGCAGTATGGCCTTGGCGGACTGACCATTGCTACCATCATGGCGGGAATCATCCTGGTGCTGATGGGTATCTTCAGACTGGGAAGTATAATCAAGTTTATGCCTTACCCCATTATTGTGGGCTTTACCGGCGGTATTGCAATAACCATCTTCTCTACACAGATGAACGACCTTTTCGGCTTGGGTATCAGTGATGTGCCTGCCAACTTCATCGATAAATGGATATGTTACATCAGTAATATGTCGAATATCGACTGGTGGAGTGCTGCAATGGGTATTCTGAGTATAGCAATTATTGCGTTGACTCCCAAAATTTCGAAAAAGGTTCCCGGTTCGTTGCTGGCAATCATCGTGATGACCATAGTAGGATGGCTGTTGAAAGAGTATGCAGGTGTTAATTCAATAAAGACCATCGGCGACCTCTACGAACTTCCTTCGGGATTGCCTACACTGCGCATGCCTGTACTCGAGGGTGATATGAGTCTTTTCGCAACTATACAGAATCTGGCTCCCGTGGCCTTCACCATTGCAATGCTGGGTGCTATCGAGTCGCTGCTCTCTGCTATGGTGGCTGACGGTATAATAGGCGACCGCCACAACTCAAATACAGAGCTTATCGGTCAGGGTCTTGCAAATATCGTGGTTCCCTTCTTCGGAGGTATTCCTGCGACAGGCGCTATTGCACGTACAATGGCAAATATCAACAACGGCGGTAAGACTCCTGTTGCCGGTGTGGTACATACATTGGTACTGCTGCTGGTGTTGCTCTTCCTTGGTGGCATTGTTGGCCGTATTCCCATGCCTTGCCTTGCAGGTGTGCTGGTGATGGTGTCATACAACATGAGCGGCTGGCGTACAATCGTCTCTATGTGCAAAAAGTCGGTTGCCGGCGTTACAGTGCTGTTTGTGACTCTGTTGCTGACAGTCTTCTTCGACCTTACACTGGCTATCGAGGTTGGTCTTATCTTGGCTATCGCAGTATTCATGAAGCGTATGCTTGAGAGTACAAGCATCTCTGTCATCAGAGACGAAATGGAGGTTCACCACGATGGTGAGAACGGTGATGAGTGTCTTACTATTCCCAAAGGTGTTGAGGTGTTCGAAATTGAAGGTCCTTTCTTCTTTGGTATTGCTAATAAGTTTGATGAACTGACACGTATGACTCCTCCCGTGCCTATCCGTGTGATCCGTATGCGTAAGGTGTCGTTCATCGACTCCACTGCGCTTCACAACCTTGAAATCTTCATTCAGTCGTCACAGAATGAAGGTCGCGTGGTTATCCTCTCGGGCGTACACGACAATGTTGACAAGGTGCTTACAAAGGCCGGTGTCAAGGAGGCTGTGGGCGAAAAGAATGTATGCTCAAATATTCACCTTGCGCTTGCTCGTGCTGCCGAGGTGGCAAAAGAGATGAATATCGAATAAAAATTTTCAATGGCTGCGCTATCAGGCGCGGCCGAAATACAAAATAACAGAATTGAATGAAAAAGGTCGTTAACGTTAATGGAAGCAATCTGCCGGCATACGTTACGGCCTTTTTTGTCGTATGTATCTGGGGTACGACCTTTGTTCAGACAAAGGTGCTGATAAATGCCGGGCTATGCCCCGAGGAAATATTCCTCTATCGCTTTATTCTTGCCTATCTGCTTATTATCCCATTTGCCGGCAGACGGCTCTTTCTCGATAATTTTAAGGATGAATTTGCTGCATTGCTGTTGGGCGTGACAGGCGGTTCGCTCTATTTCGTCACCGAAAATACAGCGCTGATATATGGCTACTGCTCGAATGTTTCGCTGCTGGTATGTGTTACACCGTTGACTACGGCTCTCGTCATCGGCTGGCTCTTCCCTGCCGAAAAGATGAGGCGTGGTGCACTTGCCGGGTCGTGCGTGGCGCTTGCAGGTGTGGCGCTGGTGGTGTTCAACGGAAATTTTGTGCTTCGCCTCTCGCCTCTCTCCGATGCCCTTGCCTTTGGAGCATGCATCTGCTGGACGGCCTACTCTGTGGTGATGCGATATTTGCAGCCACGTTACAGTACACTGCTGATAATGCGCAAGGTATTCGGCTACGGCATACTTACTATTCTGCCATATTTCTTTGTTAATCCTCCGCGCATGGAGCTTCTTGTCGATGGTGGCGCAAGTGTGTGGTTCAACATAATTACATTAGGCTGCATTGCATCGTTGCTCTGCTACACGCTGTGGAACTATGTGCTCAATCGACTGGGAACCGTACAGGCTACCAACGTCATCTATTTCAATCCGGTAGTCACGATGATTGCTTCGTGGGCAGTCCTCGACGAAGAGATTACCTGGATAGCACTTCTGGGTGCAGCTATGGTGCTGCTGGGTATGTACAGCGCCGAAAAATATAAAAAAGTGGGTTGACGGTCAGGGAGCCGACAGACGTTCTCTTTCTCTGTTTTTTGCAAAATCGAAAAGGCTTCGGAAAAATAACCTAAAAATCGCTTGACGATTCACATAAAAGTGCTACCTTTGGGATTGCTATAAATATAACCAAACTAAAAAATATATCCCATGGCAACAAAACCCGAATTCAAGTACGCCCACATGTTCCAGCAGGGCGAAGATACCACAGAATATTATCTCTTGACCAAGGACTACGTGTCGGTAGGAGATTTCGAGGGTAAACCCATGCTGAAGGTTGCACCCGAAGCATTGACACTTATTTCCCGTACCGCTTTTCGCGACGTGTCATTCCTGCTCCGTCGTTCACACAACGAACAGGTTGCAAAGATACTCAGCGACCCCGAAGCAAGCGAGAATGACAAATATGTAGCACTCACTTTCCTGCGCAACGCAGAGGTGGCTGCCAAAGGCAAACTTCCTCTCTGTCAGGACACAGGTACAGCCATCATCCATGGCGAAAAGGGTCAGCAGGTGTGGACAGGCTTCTGCGACGAAGAGGCTCTTGCACGCGGTGTTTACGATACATACACCGAGGAGAACCTCCGTTACAGCCAGAATGCTCCCCTCAATCTGTACGACGAGGTGAACACAAAATGCAACCTTCCTGCTCAGATCGACATCGAGGCAACCGAAGGAATGGAGTACAAATTCCTTATGGTGACAAAGGGTGGTGGCTCGGCAAACAAGACCTACCTCTACCAGGAGACTAAGGCGCTGCTCAACCCTGCAACACTCATCCCCTTCCTCGTAGACAAGATGAAGAGCCTCGGTACAGCTGCGTGTCCTCCCTATCACATTGCATTTGTAATCGGTGGTACATCGGCCGAGAAGAACCTTCTCACCGTTAAACTCGCTTCTACACACTTCTACGATAATCTTCCCACAACAGGCGACGAAACAGGTCGTGCATTCCGCGACATCGAACTCGAAAAGCAGTTGCTCGACGAGGCTCACCACATAGGTCTCGGCGCTCAGTTCGGTGGCAAGTATCTTGCTCACGACGTTCGCGTGGTTCGTCTGCCCCGTCACGGTGCAAGCTGCCCCGTAGGTATGGGCGTAAGCTGCTCGGCCGACCGCAACATCACGGCGAAAATTAACAAGGATGGTATCTGGATTGAGAAACTCGACGACCAGCCTGCAACCCTCATTCCCGAGGAATTGCGCAACGCCAACGAGGGCGAGGTTGTACGCGTAGACCTCAACCGTCCCATGAGCGAAGTGTGCAAGCAGTTGTCACAGTACCCCGTAGCTACACGTCTTTCACTCAACGGTACCATCATCGTAGGTCGTGACATTGCACACGCCAAACTGAAAGAGCGCATCGACCGTGGCGAAGGTCTTCCCGAATACATCAAGAATCACCCCATCTACTATGCTGGTCCTGCAAAGACTCCCGCAGGAATGGCATGTGGTTCAATGGGCC
>JAEIGA010009598.1_pt1 | contig 14652 bp, 9 predicted proteins | sample 9270691 | NCBI WGS metagenome assembly JAEIGA01 (sample SAMN17057246, study PRJNA624740) | gut metagenome | biome: biome; isolation source: fecal sample | host: Bos grunniens | place: China: Xizang | collected 2019 | reverse complement strand
ATCGTAACCATCACCAACAACACCGCAGGTGGTCAGCCTGTATCGATGCAGAACTTGCGTGAGGTGCGTGCTATCGCCGACAAGTATGGTAAGCGAGTAGTTCTCGACTCGGCTCGCTTTGCCGAGAATGCCTACTTTATCAAGACTCGTGAGGAGGGTTATGCCGATAAGACAATCAAGGAGATTGCACTCGAAATGTTCTCACTCGCTGACGGTATGACAATGTCTGCAAAGAAGGACGGTATCGTGAATATGGGTGGTTTTATCGCTACTCGCCATGAGGATTGGTACGAGGGAGCAAAGCGCTTCTGTATTCCATTCGAGGGCTACCTCACTTATGGTGGTATGAATGGTCGTGATATGGAGGCTTTGGCAGTTGGTCTTGACGAGAATACCGAGTTCGATAACCTCGAAACCCGTATCCATCAGGTTGAGTTCCTCGCAGGACTTCTCGACGAGTATGGAATCCCTTATCAGCGACCTGTGGGTGGTCACGCCATCTTCGTAGATGCCGACAAGGTGCTTACCAAGGTGCCAAAGGAGGAGTTCCCTGCACAGACTCTCGCTATCGAGCTCTACCTCGAAGCGGGCGTTCGTGGTTGCGAGATCGGCTACATTCTTGCTGACCGCGACCCTGTAACTCGCGAAAACCGTTTCGGAGGTCTCGACCTTCTTCGTCTTTGCATTGCTCGTCGTGTCTATACCGACAACCATATGCGCGTAATTGCTGCTGCGTTGAAGAATGTGTACGATCGTCGCAATGAGATTACACGCGGTGTCGAAATCGTTTGGGAGACAGAGCTGATGCGTCACTTTACAGTTAAGCTTCGCAAATTGTAAATCCGAATTTAACGATAATTGAAAATGGGGCCTGCAATGAATTGTAGGCCCATTTTTGTATTGTTGAATAAGAATAAACCGCATAGTGAAAAAACTGCGTGAAAAATCGTAAAAAATATTCTCCATATATTTTTATTTTGGTAAAAAATATATATCTTTGTCGCAGATTGTGTATATGGATAATTAGCCACTGCAAAATGTGGCCGTAAAAGCAATTGAAAGAGAGATTTTAATTATTAATAATTCACAAAAACACTATGAAAAAACTTTTTAAATTGACATTGGTTCTTGCAGCTGCAGCACTCACTTTGACAGGTTGCGATTGCTTCAAGAAGATGGCAAAGGATCCTTCGGTTGTAACCGTTACTTGTACACCGGATGTTCTCGTTCTCAACAACGGCAAAGTTGTTGCTGATGTTACTGCGGAGATTCCTGCAAAGTACTTCAACAAGAAGGCAGCTTTGAAGGTTACTCCTGCTCTCGTTTATGAGGGTGGTCTTACCAAGGGCAACACACTCGTTCTCCAAGGCGAGAAGATTGTGGACAACGGTATGGTTGTGAAGAATGCAGAGGCTTTCAGCATTAGCCGTCATCTCGAATTCGACTACAAGCCTGAGATGCAGCGTTCGCAGCTCGTGCTTATCGTTGAGGTTAAGTGTAAGAGCGGCAAGTGCAAGGAGTACTCGCTTATCAACGCAAACACCGGTGAGCGTATCCCTGCTGATTCGGATCTTTCGGCTGCTGAGTACGGCTTGGTAATCGCACAGGGTATCAATACCTTGCAGTCTGACCTCGATTTCTCGGTGGCTATGCAGAGCGCAAGCAACAACTACAAGCGCGTAACAACAGTTACAACAAAGGCTGATATCGTTTACAAAATCAACTCTTCGAAGGTTGAGGATAAGGCTATCGAGACCGCAGAGATTCAGTCGCTCAAAGCTGATGTTGATGCAAATAAGACCAACGAGCGCGTGTCGCAGACCGTATACGTTAAGGGTTATGCTTCGCCAGATGGTCCTGAGCAGAAGAACAACGAGTTGTCGGAGAAGCGTAGCCAGTCAGGTATGGAGGCTATCCAGAAGTTGTTCGACGACGCAGGTTTGAAGATCGATGCTGCTGCATACGGTGAGGACTGGGAAGGCTTCCAGGAGGCAGTTGCTGCATCGAACATTGCTGATAAGGATCTTATCCTCCAAGTATTGAATATGTACGCTTCGAGCGCAGAGCGTGAGAAGGAGATTAAGAATATGGCTGCTGTATTCGGTGCTCTCAAAACTGACGTGTTGCCACAGCTTCGTCGTGCACAGGTTGTGAACAGCGCAGACATCACAGGTTGGAGCGACGACGAGATGATCGAGATCGTAAAGGGTGGCCAGGCTTCGACTTTGAAGCTTGAGGAGTTGCTCCACGTTGCTTCGGTAAGCGAGGAGGTTGCTGAGGCTGCCTTGACAGAGGCTGTTAAGTCGGGCGACGCTCGTGCTTGGAACAACCTTGCATTGGTATATGCAAAGGCTGGCAACTACGAGAAGGCTATCGAGTGCTTGAACAACGCAGATAAGAGTGTTGCTACTCAGTTGAACAACAACTACGCATTGGCTTACGCTGCTGAGGGCGATATCGTTAAGGCTGAGGGTTACATTATTAATGCATCGGCAGAGACTAAGGCTTTGATCGCTGCTGCTAAGGGTGAGTATGCTACTGCTGCTCAGACTTTGAAGTCGGGCTACAATGCTGCTATCGTTAATTTGCAGAATGGCAACCTTACTGCTGCTAAGCAGTGCCTTGCAAACGACTCTTCGGCTAAGGCTGACTACCTCCGTGCAGTTATCGCTTGCCGCGAGGGTGATGTTAATGGTGCAAAGGCTCAGCTCAATAGCGCAATCGCAAAGGATGGTTCGTTGAAGGCTAAGGCTGACAAAGACGTTAACCTTGCAGCTTTGAAGTAAGAGATACTCCACAATTTGTGGCGAATCAATAGAATAGGCTTCCGAGATTTCGGAAGCCTATTCTGTTTTATAGTATCTTAAAGAGTTGTTTGTTACCTATTCAATGATAGCGTGCAGGATACTGTCAATATCGTAGCCGCACAAATGACGCAACTCCTCTATCTTGCCGTGCTCAACAAAGGTGTCATTGATGCCGAGTGTCACTACGGGTGTCGAAATGCCCTTGTCGTTGAGTAGTTTGATGACAGCCTCGCCGGCTCCTCCGCGTATTATACCATCCTCGATGGTTACAATACGCTTGAACTTGCGAGCAACCTTTTCGATCAACTCTTCGTCGAGAGGCTTTGCAAAACGCATATCGTAGACTGCGGTACTTACGCCAATAAGATCGGCCTTCTCAGCCGCCTGCTCAGCGTCGGCACATAGCGTTCCGAAGGCAAATATTGCTACGTCGCTACCTTCGCGCACCTCTCGTGCCTTGCCTATCTCGATAGCTTCGAATGGAAGATTTTGCCAATCTACCCCTCTGCCTGTGCCTCGCGGATAGCGGATGGCAAATGGGCTGTCGCTATGCAGTGCGGTGAACATCATATTGCGCAACTCCCACTCGTCCGATGGGGTAGCGATAGTCATATTCGGAATGCAACCGAGGTAAGCAATGTCGAATGCGCCGTGATGTGTAGCTCCATCTTCACCTACAAGTCCACCTCTGTCGAGACAGAATATTACAGGTAGATTCTGCAACGCCACGTCGTGAATGATATTGTCGTACGCTCGTTGCATAAATGTCGAATAGATGTTGCAGAAAGGTCGCTCGCCTGCTGCGGCAAGTCCTGCCGAGAAGGTTACGGCATGGCCCTCAGCTATGCCTACGTCGAAGCATCGTTCGGGCATCTCGTTCATCATTATCGTCATCGAACAACCCGATGGCATTGCCGGTGTTACACCTACAACTCGTCGGTCAAATTTGGCAAGATCAAGAAGGGTGTGGCCAAACACATCCTGCATACGTGCGCTCTTAGATGCGCTCTTTATGCGCTCGCCGGTTTCGGGATTGAAGCATCCGGGAGCGTGCCATACCGATAGATTGTCCTTTGTCGGAGCATAGCCGTGGCCCTTCTCGGTGATGACGTGTAGGAGTTTTGGCGAGTTGATATTCTTCAAAGCTTTCAGCGTGCGTACCAATCGCTTGACATCGTGACCATTTACACGGCCAAAGTATCTAAATCCAAGACTCTCGAAGAGATTTGAGTTCTGCAATAATCCGTGCTTTATACCATTTCCAACCTTGCGAAACAGATCCAATGTGCGTGGTGTACGCGAAAGCATTGACCACAGATTTTGCTTGAATCGATTGTATTTGGAGGATGTCGATAGTCGTAGTAAGTAGTTGTTCAACGCACCTTGCGACTTGTCGATAGACATATTGTTGTCATTGAGAATGACCAATATGTCAGTCAGCTTATCCGATCCTGCATTATTGAGTCCTTCGAAGGCTAAACCTCCTGCAATGGAGCCATCGCCAATCACGGCAATACTCTTGGAGCTCTTACCCTGCAACTTTGTGGCTTTTGCCATACCGAGTGCTGCCGATATCGAAACCGATGAGTGTCCTGCACCGAAGGCGTCATACTCGCTTTCGGCCATACGCGGAAATCCGCTGATACCTCCCAATCGTCTGTTTGTGGTGAATGCATCACGACGACCTGTGATGATTTTGTGGGCGTATGCTTGATGACCAACATCCCATATCAACTTGTCGTTTGGGGTGTCGTAAACGTAGTGCACTGCTACGGCAATCTCTACGGCTCCGAGCGACGATGCCAAGTGCCCCGGATTTACGGCGCACTGCTCAATGATGTATTGACGCAACTCTTCACAGTATCGAGGCAAGGCATCGATAGGCAGTTTGCGTAAATCATCAGGAGTGTTGATTTCGTAGAGGTATTTGTATTCTATTTTTGTCATACTCATTATCTATTTAGAATGGGAATCCCACGCCAAAGTTTAGGGATGTATTGCGCCACTTAAAGTTGTGTATCCATCGCTTACCCTCTGGGTTGTTAGGGTTGTGGAGTTGTATACCCCAATCAAGTCGTAGTATTGCGAATTCAATATCGAGTCGCAGACCGATACCCGTATTGAAGGCTAATTGCTTGTAGAAGTTGTTGAAATGGAATACCGAGCCTTCGGGATATTGTACATCCTTGCGACCGATATACCAGATATTACCCAAATCGAAGAATGTCGCACCGTGGAACATATCCCATATAGGGAAACGGAATTCGAGGTTTGCCTCCAACTTTATGTCGCCCAACTGAGTAGGGTAGACCACATTGGTAGGGGCTAACGAGGAGCCCGGACCGAGTGTACGTGGTGCCCAACCTCGCATACTATTACTACCACCGCAATAGAATAGCCTGTCGAATGGAACGGCGTTAGAGTTGCCATATGCATACGCTACACCGGCATAGAGGCGGGCCGCAATGGCGGTAACCTTGCCAAGCATTACTCTGTGGCTGGCATTGATATCGGTGCGGATATATTGCGAGTATCGGATACCCAAAAATTCGTAGTAATTCTTCTCGCTAACAGGCTTAGAGAATAGATGCACCAATCCATTGAGCAAATTGCCCGACAACTCGCAATTAGCGAGTACGGTAGTTTGGTTGTTAGGGGCAGATTTATACTGTTTCTTTAATTGGTACGAACCCTGAATTGCCACTATGAGTTGCGACTCGAAACTGTGTTTCAAGTATTGGTTCTGCAACGAGTTGTAATACTTCTCGTCGATGTAGGAGACGTCGATCCAATTGATTGCTATTGGGCGAATCGTGTATGAGGAGTTCGAGAGGTTACTCCACGAATACATCCACGAAATGCTCGACAAACCACGTCTGTAATATGGTCTGTCTTGATAGTTGTATGATATCTCGAACTTGGTTCGAGGTGTGGTCGTGTGGTTGTTGAGCGCATAGTTTGCGAGTAGGAATCGAGGGAACGATAGACTCGCCTTTATACCAAACTCCATAGCGTGTCGTTTCTTGGAGTTTGGAGCCTTCATATACTCGTATCCGGCTATACCCGTGAGTTCGAGCATCTCGGCACCACGGAAGATGTTTCGGTTTTGATATCCGACTAAAGCGGTCAAGCCGTAGAAGCTCGATGTGGTCGATGCCTCCAATTCCGCCTTGATACCCTGTTTTAGTGCCGGTGTGTAGTATATGTTGCAGTCGAGGTATTTCTCGTAGAAGTAGTTCAACGATCTGTTTTTGTATCCACCATTCTTGCTGGCATCGACCAAAGTAACCATATCTCTGTTGTTCGAATCCTTCGTGTCGACAAATTCAATACGAGCACTTTGCAGTCCGGCCATCTTCATCAAACGTGAGTAGGTCTGTTCAACCTGCGAAAGATTGTATAGGTAGTTGGGGTAGATAGGGATAATACCGCGCAACACCTGTTGACGAATTTTCGGTCTATTGCCATTGTACAGAATGTTGAGACCTCTATATTCGAGCGAGTCAAATCCCGAAAAATTTTGTGTGTTATTGAGGTAATTATTGGTCGGTATTACTCGTATATTTTTGAGTCGGTACACTGCGTTATTGCCATAGAGAAGCCTTCCGAGCGAATCGGTCTCGATTTTGTTCTTATCGATAACAATCGTGAGGTCTACTTTCTGATTGCCACTGAGCGTATCGACCAAGAAATTGATGTTGTCTACCGAGAAGTAGTAGAAGCCTCTATCGCGAAGGAAGCGATTGATGCGTTCACGCTCTTTCGACAAAATTTCGAGGTCGAATATAGTTCCTTTGTGGAGCAGTGTGTTGGCTGTGTCGGATAAGATTACCGGTTCAAGAGGTTTATCCTTGAACTTGTAAGATACCGAATCGATGATATATGGCTTGCCTTGCTTCAAGGTGTAGTATACCTTAGCACGTCTATATCGGTAGGTTGTGTTGATGCTATAACTAACTTCCGATGAGTAGAATCCTCGTGTGTTAAGATATTGTTTGATGTTGTCTGCACCATTCTTCACCTCAGCTTCGTTGAGCAATACAGGTGCCTCTCCGATTCTGAGTTTTAGATTATTCCACCAGCTATCCTGCTTCTGAGGGTCCGCCATCAGATATACCCACGTGTAGAAATCGGTTCCGATAAAACGCTTGTTGGGTTTTACCGTGAATCGCGAAAGATCTTCGCTCGAAATGCGCTCGTCGCGAGGAGTACTCTTATCCTCTTCGATCTTTACACGTTGCAGCAGATAGGTGTTTGGTTGCAGTAGGCTTGTGACGTTGCAGGAGGTGAGGACTATACCCACCAACAGAGAACACAATATGTAGACAAGCCTCTTCACTTTCGTTACTTCATCTTTGTTGCTAAGAATTCGTTGTAGAGAGCTATTTCGTCGTCGAATTTGCCCAACTCCGTATACTCAAATTGTCCGTTCATTGCCACTATGCTACCATAGGAGATGTAGGACGCATTACCTATTAGCTGCGTGTGCATTCCATCCTCCTCGTGGCAAATGCATCGTACGGCTCCACCCCTATTTTCGACCTCGATAACCGCTTCGTAGTTGCATCGGTTATTGAGAGCCATAGCTGTTGCGCTCGAAGTCATTGCAGTACCGCACGATGCCGTGATGCCGGCTCCGCGCTCGTAGGTGGCTACAAATATGCGATTCTCGCCTAATACCTTTACGAGTGAGACGTTGATTCCCTTAGGGAACTCTTCGTGCAACTCCAATACGCGCTCGCCCAAACAGGTAAGTTTGTCGTAATCTATCTCCTTGACTTCGGCTACAATGTGTGGATTGCCAACATTTATGGCAGTCCATAGCAGTTCGTTGTCAAGAGGCTCGATTGGTTGCGATATGAAGTGTGCGGCACCCTTGGCAAAACCGAAATCGTCGCTCGAAAGTCGAACCGACAAATCTACACCAAAGGTCGGAATGCCTGAGTATATATCCTCCTCGCGCGAGATACCGTATGTGCCCTTTCCGGAGAACATATTGAACTTGCGTGAGCCAACTTTCTCTTCGGCCAATCGTGCAACACAACGGATTCCGTTACCACACATCTCTGCCTCTGAACCATCGGGATTGAACATTCGCATACCGTACATATCGCCATTTTTAACCAAAAGCAATATACCGTCTGCGCCGACAGCAGCCTCTCGATTGCAGATAAAACGAGCGAGTTCCGAAAGGTTTATCTCTTTCGGAAAGTGGTTCGTTGCGTCTACCATAACAAACTCATTACCTGAGCCGTGACACTTGATATAATCAAATTTCATTCAAAATAGGGCTATAATCGTTCAAAAATAGTAAAATTTGAAGAATTTTCCATATTTTTACGCAGTAAAATCGAGAAAAGAGTAAAAAATGGTAGAAAAATTTATGATGGCAGGCAATTCGGCCCTGCATATATGTGATTCGGAGGTTGGCGACAAGGTGGTAGTATTACTGCACGGTTACCTCGAAAATATGCTTGTCTGGGAGAATTTTGTGCCTCTCATCTACAAGGATGTGCGTGTCATTACACTCGATATTCCAGGCCACGGCATATCGGTTGTTGAGGGAGAGGTGCATACAATGGACTACCTGGCCGATACCCTTGCAGCTCTGCTCGATAAACTCGGTGTCGCAGAGGCGACAATCGTGGGACACTCTATGGGAGGGTATATGGCCCTTGCATTTGCCGAGCGATATCCAAAGCGTACATCATCAGTTGTTTTGCTCCATTCAACCCCTTATGCCGACAGCGACGAGAAGAAGAAAAATCGTCAGCGCGAAATCAATCTCATCAAGTCGGGCAAGAAGGAGTTGTTGGCTCACACTGCTCCCGAAGCGGGATTTGCAGTCGAGAATCGTAGTCGTTTCCGCACTGAGATTGAGGATTTGCAACAGACAATCTACCTTACCGAAGATGCCGGAATCATAGCACTACTCAACGGTATGATAGAGCGCAAAGCGCAGAGCGAAATGCTCCACGCTTTGGGTAAACCTATACTCTTTATACTTGGTCGAAAGGATGGTTATATTGTGCCCGAAATTGCCGAGAAGATGGTTGCCGAACACCCCGAAGCCGAGGTGGTATGGCTCGAAAATTCGGGACATATGGGCTTTATCGAGGAGGCGAAGGCTTGCGCCGCGGCACTTCTTGACTTTGTAGGTCGAATCTAATTCGACAACTCACCACGTAGCGTATGACTCATAGCTTCGGCAAGGGCCTTCTTTGATAGTCCTTTGCCGAGTAGCCACATAAGCTTTGTTGTAGCGGCTTCGGTGGTCATATCATAACCCGAAATTACACCTATATCTTGTAGTTGTCGACCTGTTTCGTAGAGGTGCATTGCAACAGCTCCACCTTGGCATTGTGTGATGTTTACTATGGCAATGCCGCGAGCAATAGCATCGCGCAGAGTCTCGATGAAAAGCTCCGACGTAGGGGCATTTCCCGTGCCATATGTCTCCAAAACAACACCTTGTATCCCTTCGATTGCAAGCATTGCTTTGAGCGATTCGTGTGATAATCCGGGGAATAGTTTTATGATGATAACCCTATCGTCCAATGTGTCGGATATATGAAGTGGCTCGTGGTATGGAGCGCTCTTATATATCACCGAGTGGTTGTATTTTATATTGACGCCCACCTCTGCAAGCGGTGCCAAATTGCGCGATTCGAAGGCATTTAGCGCCTCGGCCGAGAGTTTGGTTGTGCGATTTGCTCGAAATAGTCTGTTCTGGAAGTAGAGCGCAACCTCCGGTACAAGTGAATGACCATTCTCGTCGGTAGCAGCGGCAATTTCGATGGCAGTAATCAGATTTTCGCGACCATCGGTACGGAGGATACCCATAGGAATCTGACTACCCGTAAAGATTACCGGTTTCGATAAATTTTCGAGCATAAAGCTTAGTGCCGAAGCCGTATAGGACATCGTGTCGGTTCCGTGAAGAACTACAAATCCGTCATACTCGGCATAGTTGTCGGCAATAATATGTGCCAATTCGCTCCAACGCGATGGGGTTACATTCGATGAGTCTATCGCCTCCATCTTGTATACCGATATGTCGACATTCAAATTTCGTACGGCAGGAAACTCCTGCTCGATGGTGTTGAAATCGAATGGCACGAGCGTACCATTTTCGTTACGACGCATACCGATTGTTCCACCGGTGTAGATAATTAAAATCGAAGCCTTTTTCATATTGCTCTATAATCTGAAAATTCTTTTTGCATTTGCGGTTGTTACCTCTGCAACCAATTCGTAATCAATGTCTTTCAACTCGGCAATCTTCTGCGCTACAAAGCGTACATACGACGACTCGTTGCGTGTGCCACGATGTGGTGCGGGCGTGAGATAGGGCGAGTCGGTTTCGATTACCAAATCCTCCAATCGCATCCCTTTGACCACTTCTGCCAATGCACTTTTTTTGAATGTTACAACACCGCCTATTCCAAAGACAAACTCGCCACAACTGCGTAGACGCTCATACATTGCTACGTCCGAAGAGAAGGCGTGAAAGATACCTCGCAGACCCTTGTCGCGGTACGCTTCAATTATTTCGGCCATCTCCTCCCACGCATCGCGCGTATGCACAACGATTGGCAGATTGTGCGATAGAGCCAACTCTACCTGCGTTTTGAACGCTTCGGTTTGCTCCGTCTGCCAATCGCGACTCCAATAGAGGTCGAGTCCAATCTCTCCAATACCATAGAAGCGCTTGATACCCTCAGGAGGATTTTGGAGTAGTCGCTCCACCTCGGCAAGCTCTTCGCGCCAATGGGGGTTGTCGTTTACGGAGGTGGGGTGGAGTCCCATAAGGGGCACTACATAGTCGCCGTATTCGCGACACATATCAAAAAGGCGCTCATTGCTTTCGCTGTCGATGGCCGGCAAAACAATGCGCTCGATACCTTCGGCCATAGCACGCTCGACAACCAACTTGCGGTCGTCGTCGAAGGCTTCATCGTAGATATGTGAATGGGTGTCTATCAGCATATTACATATTTTCTACCCGGTAGTTGTCGAACCAATGCGGCCAACTCCATATTCAAAAGTATTGCGCTGACTTCTGCTACGGACAACGAGCATTTGTCGGCTATCATATCTATTGTCATACCGTCGGAGTTGTCGGCAATAGCGTTGTATACGCTGCGCTCCTTCGGTGTTATTTGATGTGGTGCGAAGACCATCTTTTCCGGCACGGCGCCGGGTATCTCCCAGCCAAGAGCTGTGGCTATATCCTTGGCCGAAGTTACAAGTTGTGCAATATTTGTCTTGATAAGGTGGTTTGTTCCCTCCGATCGCGAGTCTGTTATGCGCCCCGGTATAGCCATTATCGTACGCGAATAGGCATCTGCGGCCTTTGCGGTCGAGAGTGAGCCTCCGTTTGCCGGCGACTCCACAACCAATAGGCCCGCCGAAACACCGGCTATAATACGATTACGAGGAATGTAGTGTGAGCCATTTTGCTTGGATTGTGAACTCAATTCGGTGATAATTGCACCATCGTGATCGATAATATCTTTGGCTATATTGCGATGTTGAACAGGCGTTACATCCGGCAGCTTGTTGGCTATCACAGCAACAGTTCTTACGCCTGACGCCAATGCCGCGCGGTGAGCTGCTGCGTCCACTCCGTAGGCTAGGCCGCTTACTACTACCAAATCGGGAAACATCTCAGCCAATTCGGGTATTATTCGCGCACAAATACTCTCTCCGTATGAACTTATGCGCCTTGTTCCTACGACTGAGAGCGTGTGTGGCGACTCCAAAGCCTCAATATTGCCCATTGAGTATACAATATGTGGCCTATCGGGGGCTTCGCGTAGTAGGTGCGGGTAGCTGTTATCGTAGTAGGATGTTATCCTTATATCGTGTTCGTTGCAGTAGCGCAACTCCTGCTCGGCCTCCTTATATCCCACCTTTTGAGCTATTCGCATCGCTACGTCACGTCGCAATTCGGCATATGCCATAAGGGCAAACTCCGATGTGCGGTATATGTCAGCCGCATCGTCGTATATGTCGATGAGATGTGCGATTCCCCTTGAACCCAGGTCGGGGATAAATGTCAATGCGAGTTCGTCCAATATCATAATACAAAGATAATAATCTTAATTAAAAATTGAGAATTAAAAATTAAAAATTTGCTTTTGCCGACTATTAACAGCTGATGACCAAAGGCTACAAAACAGAGAGGGCGGAATCTCACGACTCTGCCCTCTCCCTCAAAAAATGCTTATGAAAAATGGTTGGTTAGGTTCCTATTCTTCATCAGTATCTGTGTAAGCCTTCAACAGCTTATCCTGAACGTCGCTCGGTACTTGCTCGTACGAGTCGAACTTCATTGTATAGGTTGCAGCACCCGAAGTCAACGACGACAAGGTTGTCGAGTAACGATACAACTCTGCCAATGGTACGCGTGCATTCAACTTATCGAATCCCTTAGCCGACTCCATACCCATAATCATAGCTCGGCGGTTCTGCAAGTCGCTCATTACCGATCCCATATAGTCTGATGGAGTGAGTACCTCGACATTGTAGATAGGCTCCATAATCTTCGGTCCTGCATTGCGGAACGCCTCCTTGAATGCATTACGAGCTGCGAGCTTAAACGAAATTTCGTTCGAATCTACCGGGTGCATCTTACCATCGTAGATGACAACGCGGATGTCGCGAGCATACGAACCTGTCAACGGACCCTCGTCCATCTTCTCCATTACACCCTTCAAAATAGCCGGCATAAAGCGTGCATCGATAGCACCACCGACAATCGAGCTGTAGTATTGGAGTTTGCCGCCCCATTCGAGGTCATACTCCTCCTTACCCTTGATATTTACGGTGATATCCTTGCCATTTACCTTGTACTTTGTAGGCTCTTCGATGCCCTCGTAGTAAGGCTCGATAACCATATGAACCTCACCAAACTGACCTGCACCGCCCGACTGCTTCTTGTGGCGATAGTCTGCCTGTGCAACCTTGGTGATAGTCTCACGATAAGGGATCTTCGGTGCGAAGAACTCCATATCAATCTTGCTCTCAGCCAAAATGCGGTTGCGCAAGATGTTGAGGTGGTGCTCACCCTGACCCTGAATAATGGTCTGCTTCAACTCCTTAGAGTACTCAACCAAAATGGTAGGATCCTCGAAACGAGCATCGAGCAACAACTTACCGAGCTTCTCCTCGTCAGCCTGTACCTTAGCCTTAACAGCTGCGCGGTAGCGAGGCTCAGGGAATACGATAGGCTCCAATGTGATTGGCGACGAAGGTGCCGAGAGAGTATCGTTTGTGCGAGTACCCTTCAACTTAACGGTGCAACCGATATCACCAGCCGACAACTCGGTAACCTTGATGCGATTCTTGCCTGCTACGGCAAACAACTGCGAGAGCTTCTCCTTGTTGCCTGTACGTGAGTTTACCAACTCCATACCCTCGGTCACCTTACCGCTAACTACTCGGAAGTAGTTGATTTCGCCAATGTGACCCTCCATCTGCGACTTGAATACGAACAACGAAACAGGTGCGTTCTCGTCAGCGGCAACCTCCGAACCGTCAGTTGCAGGGAATGCAGGAGCTACAGTTGGGCCAGGAGCAACATTGATGATAAACTCCATCAAACGCTTTGTACCTATATCTTTCTTACCACTTGCGCAGAATACAGGCATAGCCTTACGCTTTGCAACACCAATCTTCAAACCTGAACGGATATCGTCCTGAGTGAGGGTGCCCTTCTCGAAGTAGAGCTCCATCAAAGCGTCGTCGTGCTCGGCAGCAGTCTCGATAAGCTCACGGTTCAAGTCGAGAGCCTTCTCCATTTCGCTCTCCGGAATATCCAACTCCTCGCGAGTACCATTCTCGTCGGTGAAGCGGTACATCTTCATCATCAATACGTCGATGAATGAGTCGAATCCTACGCCCTGATTTACAGGATACTGCACGATTACAGGCTTAACCGAAGCCTTGTCGCGCATAGTTTCGAGAGCGTTCTCGTATGAAGCCTTCTCGGCGTCGAGCTGATTCACAACTGCGATAAGCGGTTTGTTCAAGATTCGTGCATAACGGCCCTGGATAACGTTTCCAACCTCCCAGCCATTCTGTGCATTTACGAGCATAACGCCCACGTCACCTACCTTGAATGCCGAGAAGAGATTTCCACAGAAGTCATCCGATCCAGGGCAGTCGATAATATTGAGTTTGCGACCCATAAACTCGGTGAAGAGAGTAGTCGCATAAATTGAGCGCTTGTATTCGTGCTCGATGTCGGTGTTGTCCGACAAAGTATTGTTGTTTTCGATACTACCGCGGCGGTCAATAACCTTACCTTCGTAAGCCATAGCCTCTGCCAAGGTAGTTTTACCGGAGCCTGGGGCTCCAATCAGAACAATGTTCTTAATCTCTTTTGGTGAGTAATTTTTCATAGCATTATAAGTTTTAAGTGTTCTATACTTTTACCATTTGTTTCCAAATCGTATTATAAAGTTACGAAGTTTTTTCGGAATAACAAACTCTTAACACTAAAATTTATAAAAATTACTTAAAATTTTACATTCTCAACCTCTTTTGTAATACAAAAAACACCCGACCACATCTCTGCGGTCGGGTGAATAGTATTGTTTAATCAATCTTACTGACTACTACTGTGCAGGCTTCAAAACAAGCTTGAGAGTAATCTGCTTGCCGTGAGTTGTGTATGTATATTTACCCTCAGCATCTACTTCGCTGTACAAAAGTCCTATGCTCTCGTATGGATCCCATCCATTGTTCCAATCAGCAGGGTAGTCCTTAACCTTGAAGTTGATGGTCTTAGCGTCGTTGTCAACAACCAACTCGGTAGCTGCATCCAATACCTCGCTAT
>JAEIGA010009597.1_pt1 | contig 14653 bp, 12 predicted proteins | sample 9270691 | NCBI WGS metagenome assembly JAEIGA01 (sample SAMN17057246, study PRJNA624740) | gut metagenome | biome: biome; isolation source: fecal sample | host: Bos grunniens | place: China: Xizang | collected 2019 | reverse complement strand
TTGTCGATAACCTTCTTCAAGGCTTCTATGCGTTTCTCGTCACTCGGATGTGTACTGAGAAAATCGATCTGAGAGCCTTCGTTTCCCTTCATCATACGCTCCCAGAAGGCCGGAGCTGCATTTATGTCATAGCCTGCGATCTGCATGATATATACACCGATCTTGTCTGCTTCATATTCCTGTTTTCTGGAGTACGGAAGCATAACTCCAAGTTGAGAGCCCACACCAAAGCCTAGATTGAAAAGAGCTTGAGCGGTTTCACCTTTCTTTGCTCCAACGACCTCGCTGGCAACAACTCCGATAAGGTTGACCAAGGTCTCAACTGTTTGTCTGTTTCTTCCATGCTTGGCAAGGGCGTGGGCCATTTCATGTCCCATGACTACCGCCACCTTATCAGGTGTGTCAGCATATTTCAGAATTCCTTCAAGAAACACGATTTTACCATCTGGGAAACAGAAAGCGTTGACCTCCTTTGAGTCAAGCAGCACAAATTCCCATTCCAGATCACTCATGGCATCATCCATATCGTGTGATTCTATATACGACTCGAGCGCAGAGACCATTTTCCGTCCGACATTCTTGACTGTCCTGGTTGCTGCAGTATTTCGCGAAAGAGACTCCGTGCCGCTGATTTCCGCACAAGAGTTTCCGGACATAAACAACACAGTACTGCAAACGCCCCCAGTCGTAACTCTTTCACTAAAAATGAACAAAAACGCCGAGATCAGTAACAAGGCAGATAAAGCCACGCCCAGAAATATTTTCAAGAATTTATTCATTTTCTTCATACAATACATTTACAAATATAACATTTTTGCCATAAGGTTATCACGTTGAATCCAATGAACAAAGAAAAGGAGCCGCTGCATCACTGCAATCGACTCCTAAACGTGTACTAAAACCTAAACCTGCTGCAAAGATGAGGAAAGGTTTTGAAATATCGCACACTGAAATGAAAAAAATTCACTTCTCTGTGCATTTTTTATGTTTTTTACATCATTCCGCCCATTCCACCGGCCGGCATAGCTGCCGCAGCTGGTTCCGGGATGTCAACAATAGCGCACTCAGTAGTAAGGAACATACCTGCTACAGACGCAGCATTTTCGAGAGCCACACGCGAAACCTTAGTCGGATCGATAACTCCCGCCTCAAACATATTGACATACTCATCTGTTCGAGCATTGTATCCGAAATCACCTGCACCCTCACGGATCTTATTGATGATTACGCTGCTCTCGACTCCTGCATTTGCTGCAATCTGACGAAGCGGCTCTTCAATAGCACGTGCCACGATATTGATACCTGTAGTCTCATCTTCATTGTCTCCCTTCATTCCCTTGAGGGCCTGAGCAGCACGGATATAAGCAACTCCACCACCAGGTACGATTCCTTCTTCAACAGCAGCACGGGTTGCGCTGAGAGCATCCTCTACTCTATCCTTCTTCTCCTTCATCTCCACCTCAGTTGCCGCACCGACATAAAGAACTGCAACACCACCGGCGAGTTTGCCGAGACGCTCCTGGAGTTTTTCCTTATCATAGTCTGACTTGCTTGTCTCAATCTGCTTTCTGATAAGTGCCGCGCGCTCAGCGATTGCCTCAGGGTTGCCGGCGCCGTTCACTACGGTAGTGTTATCCTTGGTCACGACCACCTTCTCTGCCTTTCCAAGCATATCCAAAGTAGCCGATTCAAGATAGTAGCCTCTTTCCTCTGAAACCACTACACCGCCAGTGAGGGTTGCAATGTCCTGAAGCATCTCCTTACGACGGTCTCCGAAGCCTGGAGCCTTAACTGCAGCAACCTTCAAAGTACCACGGATCTTATTAAGAACAAGAGACGTAAGAGCCTCTCCATCAACATCTTCCGCAATAACAAGAAGTGCTTTACCCTCGCGAGCGATAGGCTCAAGAAGTGGAAGGAGGTCCTTCATTGTAGAGATCTTCTTGTCTGTCAAGAGAACATATGGAGACTCCAAAACTGCCTCCATCTTATCTCCGTTTGTCATGAAATACGGAGAGATATATCCTCTGTCGAACTGCATTCCTTCAACAACCTTAACCTCTGTCTCTGTACCCTTAGCCTCCTCAACAGTGATTACACCATCCTTCTTCACCTTTGACATGGCGTCAGCGATAAGCTTACCGATGTAGTTGTCATTGTTTGCTGAGATAGTTCCTACCTGCTCGATCTTAGCGTAGTCCTCACCTACCTCCTGGCTCTGAGTACGAAGATTCTCAACTACAGCTGCTACTGCCTTGTCAATACCTCTCTTGAGATCCATCGGGTTAGCACCTGCAGTGACATTCTTGAGACCGACATTAATGATAGCCTGCGCAAGAACCGTTGCAGTTGTTGTACCATCACCGGCCTGCTCATTTGTCTTGGCTGCTACTTCCTTCACCATCTGGGCACCCATATTAGCGAATCTGTCCTCGAGTTCAATCTCCTTTGCAACCGTCACACCATCCTTAGTGATGTGCGGTGCGCCGAATTTCTTCTCAATCACCACATTACGTCCCTTAGGGCCTAGGGTAACCTTTACTGCATTTGCGAGTGCGTCTGCGCCTTCCTTCATCTGCGAGCGCACATCCATATTGAATTTTATTTCTTTTGCCATAATTATAGAATTGCCAAAATGTCTGACTGTTTCATGATAAGGTAGTCCTTGCCTTCAACTGAGACCTCTGTTCCAGCGTATTTGCCATAGATGACTACATCACCCACTTTAACCTCCATAGGCTCGTCCTTCTTTCCAGGGCCAGCTGCTACAACGGTTCCCTGCTGAGGTTTCTCCTTTGCTGTGTCAGGGATGAAGAGCCCTGACGCTGTCTGTGTCTCGGCCGCCTTTGGCTCGATAACTACTCTATCTGCTAATGGTCTGATCATATTTATTTTGTTTTAATATTTCTTTTAAGATCCTTCGCTTCGCTCAGGATGACATTGAAAAAACAAACAAAATGCCAGTAGGAAAGTACTGACATTTTGTCATATCTCATTGTGCTATTTTGTACCGAAGCGGTACACACAAGTATGAGTATAGCTCTCTCCAGGGTTCAAAAGTGTTGAAGGGAAGTTGGCATGATTCGGAGTGTCAGGATATTTCTGAGTCTCCAAAGCAATCGACTCACGATAATTAAGTGTTCTACCATACTTTCCGGCAGTTGTGCCATCAAAGAAGTTTCCGCCATAAAACTGAAGGGCTGGCTGATCTGTCCACACTTCCATATAACGTCCCGAAGCCGGCTCCCAAACAGAAGCGGCAAGTTCAAGCTCAGACTCCGTCTTGCGGTCAAGCACCCAGTTATGATCATATCCGGCACCATTCTTAAGCTGCTCATTCTCAACCTCAAGATCCTGTCCGATCGCCTTAGGCTCACGAAAATCAAACGGAGTGCCTTCTACGGGAACAATTTCACCGGTAGGAATCAACACAGAATCTACCGGAGTAGTCTTTGACGCATTGATATAGAGAACATGATCGTTGATTGTGCCATTGCCCTCTCCCTTGAGATTAAAGAAAGAATGGTGAGAAATATTCACATGAGTAGCCTTGTCTGTCTGAGCAAGATAATCCACTCTGAATTCATTCTCAGGAGTAATGGTGTATGTCATCACGATTTTAAGATTTCCCGGCATGCCTTCCTGTCCGTCAGGACGTAGATAAGAAAACACAATCGAGTCAGTTGTCAATGTATCAACATCCCAAACTACCATATCCAGACCTTTCAAGCCACCGTGAAGAGTCTGTCCATTGTTATTTTGAGGGAAATTATAAACTTGGTCACCGATGGTATATGTACCTTTTGCGATTCTATTTGCATATGGTCCCACAACAGCACCTAGGAAACGCTCTCCAGGATTATTTACATAGTTGTCAAGATTATTGTAGCCAAGCACGATATCCTCCTGATTACCAGACTTATCTGGTGCCCAAAGGGTTACCACGCGTGCGCCATAATTGGTTACCTGCATTGTAATTTCTCCTGCATGAAGGGTATACAAAGAGACCTGCTTGCCATCAACCTCTGCTTCAAATGCTGATGCATCGAGAAGCTGAACCTGTTTTTTTTGAGTACATGAGAATACGGCTAGAGCAGCCATCACGATAAATACAATCTTTTTCATAATATATGGTTTCAATTGGAATTGCTCGAACTACACAAAGTTAGGAAAGTTTTTTGTAAGTTTGTCGGACTAAAGCTAAAACCATGACCATTTTTAACCTTATCATGCTTTGCCTGATATTCTGCATAGCCCCTGCGGGAGTGCTGTGGGTATGCAAGAGAGTCAGTTTCTTAGGAAAAATCGGACCGGTACTCCTGCTCTATATTCTCGGAGTAATCATAGGTAATATCGGTATTAAACCAGAAGGCATGAGCACACTTCAAGACATTATGTCCAGTGCAATGGTGCCACTTGCAATCCCTATGATGCTTTTCGGCTGCACATTCCGCCTCAGAGAGACAAAACAGCAGTTAAAAGCCCTTGTGACAGGACTTACAGCAGTAGTAATTGCTGTCATCATAGGTTATCTCATATTCGGACACAACATTGATGAAGGAGCAAAGATCGGAGGTATGCTTACCGGAGTCTACACCGGAGGTACAATCAACCTTGCTGCACTTAAGACCATGCTGGGAGTGAGGAACGAAACATACATCCTTCTCAACTCATACGACATGCTTGTCAGCTTCCTTTATCTGACATTCCTCCTTACTATCGGAATCAAACTTTTCAGAAAATTTCTTCCATTCAAGCCAGATGCACTTGAGCATGGATCCTATGCCAGGGTAATAAAGGAGAATCAGGAAAACGAGGGAGATTACAGCCAGCTTTTCACTAAAGCAGGAATGAAAGATGCCGGCAGACTACTCGGCATAACTCTATTGATATGCGCCATATCCGGAGGTGCAGCCATGCTCTTGCCAGACAGCATGTTCATGGTTATTTTCATCCTCATGCTCACCACACTTGGACTTATCTGTTCTTTCATCAAGCCAATACACAATCTCAAACACAGCTACAATATAGGTATGTACTTTATCTATATTTTCTGCATTGTAGTGGCTTCAATGGCAGATTTGACAAATCTGAATCTCACAGGTAGCCTCAACCTGCTTGCCTACTTACTGTTTGTAGTCTTCGGTTCTTTGGGTATTCAGGCTCTGCTTGCCAGATTATTCAAGATTGACGCAGACACTATGGTAATTGCGTCGGTGACCTTCATTAACTCTCCACCGTTCGTTCCAATGATGGCAGCAGCTATGAAAAACAGAAGAGTACTGGTGACAGGACTCACATTAGGAATCATCGGATACGCCGTAGGTAACTACCTCGGCTTCCTTATAAGCGAACTTCTTAAATTGCTATAGATTCAGGCGGAAATGCCAGAGAATAACTCCAACACTCACTGACACGTTCAGCGAATGTTTAGTACCGAACTGCGGGATTTCAAGGGAAAAGTCAGAAGCATCGACTACCTCCTGAGAAACTCCCGCAACTTCATTTCCAAAGACCACAGCATAACGTTTGCCTTTCTCAGGAACGAACTCATTGAGCATAACAGAACCGACAGTCTGCTCAGCACTGACAATAATGTAACCTTCCTCTTTCAAAATACGGATTGCATCCATCGTGTCATCTACATGCTCCCATGCCACACTATCCTCTGCTCCAAGGGCAGATTTATGGATTTCTGCAGATGGCGGAACAGCACAGATGCCGCATAGCCAGACCTTATCAATCTTGAAAGAATCAGCAGTACGAAACGCAGAGCCCACGTTATGAGCGCTGCGCACATTATCCAACACAACTACGATACCCGACTCAGGAAGGTCCTTATACTGGTCTGCCGAAACACGACCAAGTTCTATATTTAGGAGTTTTCTATTCTGCATAGGTAAAATTTATCAACACAAAGGTAACTCATTTCCGAAAAAACAAAAAATTATGTACTTTTGCACTCCCTTAAAAATTATCCTATGAAACAAGATCTTCAAACATTTAAGCTGATTAAGAAAGAAGAAGAGAGACAGACCGCTGGTATTGAGCTTATTGCGTCTGAAAACTATGTAAGCAAACAGGTTCTTGAGGCCTTGGGATCGATCTGCACGAACAAATATGCAGAGGGCTACCCAGGAGCAAGATACTATGGTGGCTGTGAAGTTGTTGACCAGATTGAGCAGCTTGCAATTGACAGACTTTGTGAACTTTTCGAGGCAGAGTATGCAAATGTTCAGCCTCACTCAGGTGCACAGGCAAACATGGCAGTCTTGATGTCATGCCTTAAGCCAGGTGACACATTCATGGGATTGGATCTCGCACACGGAGGACACTTGACACATGGTTCACCAGTGAACATGTCCGGTATTCTCTACAATGCAGTAGCATACGGTCTTAACGAAAAGACTGGTATGGTTGACTACGAGCAGATGGAGCAGAGAGCTCTTGAGTTCAAACCAAAGCTTATCATCGGAGGTGCATCGGCATACTCTCGTGAGTGGGATTATGCAAGAATGCGTGAGATCGCCGACAAGGTAGGTGCTCTTCTTATGGTCGATATGGCTCACACTGCAGGTCTTATTGCAGCTGGTCTCTTGAGCAATCCGGTAAAATACGCACACATCGTAACTTCTACAACTCATAAGACCCTCAGAGGTCCACGTGGTGGTATCATCTTGATGGGCAAGGACTTTGACAATCCATGGGGTCTCACTACTCCTAAGGGCGTTGTAAAGAAGATGTCTCAGAGTCTCAACTCAAGCGTAGTCCCAGGAGTTCAGGGTGGTCCGCTCGAGCATTGTATCGCAGCGAAGGCAGTTTCATTCTATGAGGCGCTTCAGCCAGAGTACAAGGAGTACCAGAAGCAGGTAATATCAAATGCGAATGTAATGGCAGAAGCATTTGTTAAGAGAGGATATAAGATTGTATCAGGCGGTACTGACAACCACCTTATGCTTATCGACCTCCGCACTAAGTTCCCAGAACTTACTGGTAAGGTTGCAGAGAAAGAACTTGTCAAGGCAGAGATTACAGTTAACAAGAACATGGTTCCATTCGACTCACGCTCTCCATTCCAGACTTCAGGAATCCGAGTTGGAACTCCAGCAATCACATCCCGTGGTTTCGTAGAGAAAGATATGGAATTTATCGTAAATCTTATCGACAAGGTCCTCACAAACGCTGCAGCTAACCTCGATCTTATCGCAGGTAAGACAGAAGAGGGTCGCGAGGCATATGAGAAGGTTCTTAGTGATGTTAAGAAGCAGGTTCGCATGAAGACTAACGGAATGCCACTCAACCGCTACTAATCATCCAGACACATAAAAAACAACCGTCGCACACAGTTTCAACTGATTCAATGTGCGACGGTTGCTTTTATATCATACCTATTCCTCTGGAACCATGTTTTCTGCATATTTGCGCCACTTGTCAATCAGCGCCTGCATATCATCCGGAAGCTTAGAATCCAAGCGGATCATTTCCTTGGTTCTAGGGTGAACAAATCCAAGGGTCTTTGCATGGAGAGCCTGACGAGGAAGAAGCTTGAAGCAATTCTCTATGAACTGACGATACTTAGCATAGATTGTTCCCTTGCGAATCTCCGAACCATCATAACGTTCATCATTGAAGAGCGGATGACCAATCCAATTGAAATGAACACGGATCTGGTGAGTTCTACCTGTTTCAAGACGACACTCAACCACAGTCACATATCCGAATCTCTCTAGAACTTTATAATGTGTCACAGCATGTTTTCCATGATCACCATCAGGGAAAACCTTGAAACGCATTCTATCATTAGGATCACGACCGATATTACCAACAATTGTTCCCTCATCTTCTTTCAGATTACCCCAGACGATAGCAACATATCGGCGCTCGATTGAATGTACAAAGAACTGCTTAGCTAGATTGAGCTGAGCCTCATCATTCTTCGCCACTACCAACAGACCTGAAGTATCCTTATCGATTCGATGCACCAGCACACCCATTCTCTCATCCTGAGCATCAGGTCCCTGTGATATTCCAAGGTGATGAGCAAGAGCATTTACAAGTGTACCGCTGAAATGGCCATGTCCCGGATGTACAACCATTCCGGCCTCCTTGTTAAGAACTAGAAGGTCCTCATCCTCATATACAATATTCAATGGAATAGCCTCTGGAAGAATCTCCAATCCCCTACGCTGATATGGCATCACGAATGTCACCACATCACCAGGTCTTACCACATAATTGGCCTTTACGATCTTATCATTAACTCTGATATACTCAGCCTTGATAGCCAATTGAATACGGTGTCTGGAAGTGTACTCCATATGAGTAGCCAGATACTTATCCACACGCATCGGCACCTGCCCTGCAGAAATGTCAAAGCGGTAATGCTCAAACATTTCCTGCTGCTCATCCTCACAAGCCACCTCATCAGGAAGTTCGAAATCAATCTGATCAATTTCTTCTCTCACCATAATCGCCTATTTCTTCTTTGATTTAGTTGTTGACTTCTTGCTTGACTTAGCTGGCTTATATAGCTCAGGATGCTTAGTAAGATAAATTGTCACAGGACTTCCCTTGCTGATACGATACTGTGCATTTGGTTTCTGCATATAAACCACAGACCTGAGACTGTCGCTATATGATACAACTGAAGTATCGCAGACAATCTTTCCCACATTAAGAGAATTGCCATGGATTGCATCTACAGCAGTCATATAAGTCATGCCATCAAGCTTAGGTACCAAGCTGGTGTAATCTGAGGAATTAAGTCCCACAACCAAATCGATTGCAGTTCCAGTCTCAACCTTTGTACCTGAAGTAATAGGCTTGCCACCACGCTGCTGTCCAAGAACGTTATCTGTAGCCATATCACTCCTGTAGATGAGTCTACCGAGAGTCAATCCACGAGACTGAAGATCTGCAATTGCCTGTCTGAGTGAATAGCCGACAAGATTAGGAACAACAACCTTCTTAGTAGAGACTGCGTTAATTGTGATGAGGATTCGTCTTCCTTTCTTTACCTTGCTGTCAGCAATCGGGTTCTGCTTGAACACAGCACCTTTTGTCATCTTCTTGACATATACTGAATCCACCACATCAAGTCTGACATTAGCCTCCTTTGCAAGTTGCTCTGCCTCAGGAATTGTCATATTGTAGAAATCAGGAACTGATATCTCCTTATTATGCATTGTGCCAATATTCAACAAGAACATTGATCCAAACAACAATACGAGAGCAATACCGACCGCAAGAGCCAGGTGTTTCAAAATCTTCTTAATATCCATAATTATCAAACTTTAATCAATTCGTAAGAGCAAGTGCCCAGTCCGATCTTCTCACCGTACCTGACTCCTGCTTCCCAATCTGTATCTGGGTGGACAAGACGGAACTTATCCTCTCCCTTATGATGGTGTCCACAAGTGCACTCATGCTTATCGGAAATGGCGTTTCCTGTAAGACTTGGAGCTGCCTTGACCAGATCTGCACACGCACAATCCAAAGCCACGGGGTCAAAAGAAGCCGCAATACCCAAGTCAGGCACAATAGCAGCATCATTATGATTCCAGCAGTCGCAATTCGGTGACACATTCATGATGAAACTTATATGGAAAGACGGTTTTCCATTAAGAACTGCGTATGCATACTCAGCAATCTTGCAATTCAAGACCTCAGATGTATCATAATCCTTGATAACAGCTGCTGACTTCTGACACACAGCCACACACTGGCCACATCCCACGCATTTATCATAATCAATCACTGCCTTCTTATCCACAATCTTAACAGCATCATGACGGCAGTATTTTTCACAAATCTTACATCCGATACAATTCTGTTCATCAATCTGCGGCTGGGAAGACGAGTGAAGTTCAAGTTTACCTCCAACACTTGCCGACCCCATACCGAGATTCTTCAAGGCTCCACCAAAACCACTCTGCTCATGCCCCTTGAAATGGTTCATTGAAATCACGATATCGGCATCAGCAATCGCAGCACCGATCTTTGGAGAAGGGCAATATGATCCTCCGCATGGAACCTCCTTGTAATCTGTACCCTTGAGTCCATCAGCGATGATGACATCTGCATGGGCACCGATTCTGTTAAATCCATTTTCCATCGCAGCATCAAGGTGATCAACTGCATTTGAACGGCCACCAGAATAAAGGGTATTTGCATCTGTCAAGAATGGCTTTCCACCCAAAGAGCGAATGACATCCACAACACGTGCTGCATAATTCGGACGGATGTACGCCATATTTCCCGGCTCACCAAAATGGATCTTTATCGCAGTAAACTTTCCTTCAAAATCAATATTCGAAATTCCAGCTCTCCTGATCAACTTCTCAAGTTTAGTCAGAAGGTCATTTCCTGGAACAGTTCTCAAATTGGTAAAATACACTTTAGAAGTTTCCATAATACGATGGTTTATCTGAAAAATACATTAAAAATTCCATCACCTAACAGGGCGATACCAATCAGAATTATGATTGCACCCGTCACTCTATTGATCCAAAGAATTGTTCTAATTTCAAATTTCTTTCTAAAATGGCTCAAGAACCATGATACACAGAACCAATAAGTAGCCGAACCAGCACTCACCGAAAGGATAATTGGCATTACGCTCCAATCATGCGGAGCCTTGTCAGCCAAGCCAAAGAATGCGAATAAGGCCAATATCACAAATACAGCTCCGGGATTCGACAATCCCATCAATAAGGCTTGCATAAAATCTGTCACAGACACCTTGGAACCGGCATTTTTCTTTACCTTTCTGAAAGGATCAGATACAGACATTGAGATGCCTAGTATCGCAACGACAAGACCACCGACAATCAAGATAATATTCTGATGAGCAGTAAGGAACTCTTGAACGACAGCCAGGGCAAAAATTGCTACAACTGCATATAAGGTATCAACCACAGATGCACCAAGACCAGCAATAAAGCCAGCCTTATGTCCTCCACTCAAAGACTTCTGAATGACGAGAATGGCAATCGGTCCCAGAGGTGCAGACGCGCAAATGCCAACGGTAAAAGCCTTGATAATTTCAAGCATCATATATGGTTCTTTCCAAAGATTATACAAACAGACAAAGATAAATAAATTTCTTCATATCTTTGCAGCATAACCGTTTTGAATACACAATGAAGAGAGAAAATATACTTTTATGGGGACTAGTCGTATTGTTCGCAATACTTATGTCTATCCCCTTCCTGATTCCTCACACAGGTTTCCTCGCACTATTTGGCTTAATTCCGCTTCTATGCATGGACCGCATCGCCACAATGATGGAAAAGAAACGCGTGTGGGTTTATCATTATAGTGCGTTCGTACTATGGAATGCCATCACAACATTCTGGGTATGCAATGCAACTGTCGGAGGAGGACTTTTTGCTGTGTTTGCCAATGCATTCCAGATGTCACTCATATTCGGCCTCTTCAGATGGAGCAAAAAGAGATTCAGAGGCGCTCTGCCATATCTTTTTCTAATGGTAGCATGGATAGCGTGGGAACGTTTCTATTTTGACGCAGAGATCTCGTGGCCTTGGCTTGTCCTAGGTAATTCATTCGCCCGCTCTATTGGTTCTATCCAATGGTACGAATACACAGGAACTCTTGGAGGTTCTCTTTGGATCTGGCTTACAAACCTAAGCATATTCGGACTACTGGTTTCCCTATCGGACGGAAGCTGGAACAGATTCAATATCAAAGCTAAATCTGCAGTTCTCATAGGTATTCCTGCACTTATCGCTATACCTTTTGTAGTTTCATCTATCATCGGCAGGCAATATTCTGACGCCATGCAGTCAGACAACCAGATTGAAACCTTGATAATCCAGCCAAATATTGATCCCTACAACAAGTTTGAGTTCCTCTCACAAAGTCAGCAGAACGACATTCTCCTGTCTCAAGTTGACTCAGTAATCGGATTCAGAAAGAACGACTCAACAGCTGCTCCGCTTCTGATTGTAGCTCCTGAGACATTCACAAATGACATAACTGTCAACCACTATGACAGAAGCCACACCTGGAACAGGTTCACTTCATATCTGAAGGATTACCCTAATGTAAATCTTCTTTTCGGAGCCTCAAGCTACGAACACATCCAGTCAGCGTTACCACCATCCAAAACAGCACGCAAGCTTGGTCAGGGTGCATGGTACGAGTCACATAACTCAGCATTGATGGTTGACGGTACAGCACGCACAGAAATATTTCACAAGAGCAAGCTGGTGGTTGCAGTAGAAAAAACCCCTTATCCAGGTATCTTCTGCAAACTTGACGACATGCTTGGTGGCGTAATGGGAAGATGCGTAGGACAGCCTGAAATTTCTCTTCTACATGCAGGAGAAACTCCACTTGGCTGCGCTGTATGCTACGAATCCGTATATGGTGAATATTATACCGGATATATCCAGAAAGGGGCACAGGCTATGGCTATCATCACTAACGACGCATGGTGGGGAAACACTCCTGGCTACAGACAGCATCTTAGCTACGCAAGCCTTCGCGCCATCGAAACACGCAGAGCAATAGCCAGATGTGCAAACACAGGTATATCAGCCATCATCAGTCCTTCCGGAGAAATTCTGGAGAGCACCCAGTGGTGGGAACCTGCAATAATAAAAGGTTACATCCCTCTACGCAAGGATATAACCTTCTTTGTAAGTCATGGAGACATTACCGGACGTGTATGCACGTTCCTATTCCTGCTGCTATTGCTAGCTTTAATCGTCAGATTTAGAACAGCTTAACAACAATTCCAATAGATGAATCCGAACACCAGAGCCAAACTAGACCTGTTGAATTATTGATCTTCTCAATTCTAAAGAGAAGATCTTTTTCTGCGACTACACTGCCGGCATAAGTATATGTCAAATCTGCTGTAAACTCCTGAAAGGCGTGAGTCATTCTCTCATGAGCCTTAAGCACAAAATACCGAGTTACATCATCAGTCATAGCTCGACACTCATGTCTGTCTGAATTATAAGCCACCTGGCAAGTTCCCTCGTCATAAACAAAAATCGGCTCACCTTTTATTGTAAGCGAAACATCGTCCCTGCTGATAAGTATTTCCTCCACATCGTACGGATTACATCCTGTAAGACTGGCAAATACGACCAAGCCGCAAATATATGCTATAAACTTCTTCATACTACTCTACCACTTTAATATTCTTGATAATCACTTCCTCACTACCATCTTCCCATGTAATATACGCCTTTAACGTACCTGAAGTTGTCAGTCTAAAATACAATTCTTCGTCACGCTTTGCCTCCGAACCATTGAATGACCACCTCACGCTCTCTGCTTCTGACGAGTTGTACACTCTCAACGGAATTATTGTATCCTTTCTGAATGAGCCATCCTCGTTCCTATATGCCTCACCAAAATAGATATACGGCATTGCACCCTCCTCCTGCTTCTTTGTCATGAAGGTAGTCTTGACTGATTCGCCGAAAGAGCCTTCCTGCACAAATGAAATCTGAGCTGTATAGCTGGTCATCGGATCGAGCCTATCCAGTTCGACAGCCCAGCAGCCCTGCTTATACGATGGGACAATCATTGTCTGAGCTGGTTTTCCCGCAGCATTAAAAACGATTTTAGCATCTCCAATAAATGGTAGGCTACTATTAAAGCGTAGAATAGCGCAATCCTGATAGATTTCCTTACTGATCTTTACTGGTGTAGGAAGTGCCTCACCTGAGAATCCTATTGCACTGAAGCTAGCCTTTCCGTCCTTAACTGTAATATCAGTAATTGCATACTTGACTTCAGTATCACCCCAGCCCTTGAGACCTGGCGTTGTAAGAGGTGTAAGATAGTTCACATTACTATAAGGGTAGAAAAGTCCTATCAGCGAGCCTTGCAGAGTCTGATAATTAGAGTCAGTATAATTTGAAAAGGAATCCGCTCTCTTATCAGCCTCTATAATATCAGCACATGGATGGCTGGCCAACGCATTTACCTCCACTTGAGACGCCCACCTATAATATGCTGGAATATCCTGATTATATAGATATGAGTGCCCTGACAGATTCTGCGACTTATCCACATGATATATAAGCACGCCCTGGCCACCGACATATCTATCCCAACCTTTTCCATCACGGTATTCGATAAGGAAATACTCGTCCGCAGTCGTTGTATTGATACGATAGTACACACCCTGATTGATTGGAGGCAACTCAAAATCACCCGCCTCAGTAATTACGATAGGCTCAGATAGTCCCAGAATCTCACGTTCTATCGCATTGAAATAAGGAGGCGTATTGGATTCATTGTTATAATTACCACCATCCATCAATGAGGTCTTACGCCATAGAGCAGCAGAATATCCACCCTGGCCATAATCTGTATCGTAAAAATCCGGAAGTCCGAGCGTGTGGGAGTACTCATGGCAGAATGTTCCGATTGCAGCCATAGGAGGGTTGACATAAGTATATCCATCCAACTCTGAAGAACAAGCATACCTGTCGATTCTCACACCATCCAGGAAGAGATTCTCTCTTGCTCCGCTATAGATATACCAAGCATGCGACCAGATATGGTCTTCTGTTGCACCTGAAGCCTCATCCAATCCGGCGAAAAAAACAAACACATTATCCACAACATTATCGCCATCCTGATCATATTTTCTAAAGTCAACCGAACC
>JAEIGA010009596.1_pt1 | contig 14655 bp, 16 predicted proteins | sample 9270691 | NCBI WGS metagenome assembly JAEIGA01 (sample SAMN17057246, study PRJNA624740) | gut metagenome | biome: biome; isolation source: fecal sample | host: Bos grunniens | place: China: Xizang | collected 2019 | reverse complement strand
ATATGGGAATATACAATCCTGTAGGGCGTGACAAAAATTCAACCGTCGCGAAAGCGGCGTTTTTGTTTTTTTTTAGGTGCTTGAAAATATTTTGACTATATGATATTGTTGTGACTGAAAAAAATATTACAGGGGATATAGATATGGCAAAGGGAAAGGGAACAAATTCTCAATCTTTTGGTTCGGTGTTGGGTGTGTTTATGGCAACGGCGGCGGTTGTCGTTTTGGGAATCGTTGTTTTGGCCGGATTGTCGGCGCAACAGGTTGAATTGGCCTGTAATGATGTGTCGGCCGCCGAAGCCCAAGGTTTATTAAATCAAGCGTTTCCGAATTTTAATGGTGCGTTGCGATTGAAAAATCCGGAATTGGTGGAACAGACCGAAACAACCGTTCGTTGTCGGGTCGATTCGAATATTCATCAGACGTTTTACTATAATTTGGAATTACAGGATGATGGCAGTATCTTAATTTTGGCCAATCCGATTGCAGATGCCATAGAAGAGGCGGCACAAGAATTTCAAGACGAATTAGAAAAAGTAGAGCAAGAGTGGCAGGCCGAATCCGACAGGTTGGACCAAGAGTGGCAGGCGGAAATGCAAGAACTGCAACGTGAAATGGATGCGGAAATGGCAAATTGGTAATGTTGGGCGTCAATGTGTGACGCCTTTTTTTTAGTAATATGTTCCTGTGTCGATATGTGTGGCGTCGTGATATAGTAATTGGTATAAGGAGTTTTGTTATGAAAAAATTTTTTAAATTTTTATTGGCAATATTTATTTCGTTTGTCCCCGGTATGATTGGCGTATTGTTCACCCCCAGTCACAGTAACGACCAATGGTACAATGCATTAAATAATTCGGTATTAACACCGGATGGTTGGGTTTTTGGTGTGGCGTGGACGATTTTATATACGTTGTTGGGTATTGCGTTGTTCTTGGTTATGAATAATGAAAAAACACGTCGCAGCAAAGCCACGGCATATGTCTTGTTCGCCACCCAAATGGGATTGAATGCGTTGTGGACATATTTGTTCTTTGGTTTGCATTTTGTTGGTGGGGCACTGTTGACTTTGGTTGCGTTGATTGCGGTGTCGATATGGATGGCATCCGAATTTCAGGTGTTTAATCGTTGGGCGTCCCGTTTGGTGTGGCCATATATTGCATGGTTGCTGTTCGCAATGTATTTAAATGTAACGATTTTGTGGTTGAATTAAAAAAAATCCCCCGATTGGGGGATTATATTTTTAGGATTTTGGTGCCCGGGGCGCCAATGTTTAAGTATTTAAGCCCCAATTCTTCAACGTAATCAGGACTGTAGTTTTGTAATAATTCAATATGCTGATTGATTTTGTTTAATGTGTTTTGTTCTGCGGCCAAGTGTTCTTCGGATTGGTTCAGACGCCATATGTTCATGGTAAAGCGTTGTATGCTGACATCGCCCCAAAACATCCCAATAAACATAAATGCGGCAAATGCTGCAAAAACAATGCCCAGTTTCCCACGTGCACCACCGGCCCAAGCACGGCCCAGAAATGCAAATAAATTTTTGATTTTTCCTTTCATAGGTGTCATTATATCATAAATGTTTAGTGATAATCAAATTTTTGCTGCACCTTTGGCCGGAATAACTGATCGGCCATTTCGTCGTATAATGCGTGAATTTTCACCAAACGCACCGTTGGTAACAGAAATGATTTCGTGTCATTCTTTGGTTGGGGCGCATAAAAATTGTTTGCGTAATTTTGATAACTATGCGGATGAAGGTAATGTCGGGGCCCAGATTTTTGGTGCAGATGTTTCTTTGATGGCGGATGCGGCGCGTATTTTGGCGGATTCGGGGGCAAAGTGGATTGATATTAATATGGGATGCCCTGTGCCAAAGGTGGCAACCCGTGCCGGTGCGGGCGCGCATTTAATGCGTGACCATATCTTGGCGGGAAAAATAATGGATGCGGTTGTGCGGGCGGTTGATATTCCGGTGTCGATAAAAACACGTTTGGGGTGGGATGATGCGCATCGTGATTGGGCCGATTTGATAAAAATTGCCGCCGATTGTGGTGTGCGATTTGCGACTTTGCATGGGCGAACACGGGCCCAGTTATATGTTGGGCCGGCCGAAATGCCGGTAATAGAAAATGCGCCAATTCCAATCATCGCGAATGGCGATATTAAAACATCGGATGATGTTTTGCGGGTCGGTGCGTTGGGATACAGTGGTGCTATGGTTGGGCGTGGTTTGTTGGGGCGTCCGTGGGTATTGGCGGAAATTTGTACCGGTATCGTGCCACAAAATATAGGTGAAATTGTATTGCGGCATTTAGAATATGCGGTGGAGTATTATGGTGAAAATACCGCTGTGCCTATGTTCAGAAAACATGCCGCGTGGTACAGTGCCGGTATGCCAAATTCATCCGAATTTCGTATTCGTGTAAATCAAATTACAGATGTCAATCTGTTAAAGGTTGCAATTCGTGAATTTTGGGGTATTATTTAACGAAAAGTAAAGCAGGGGATTGAAAATTATGAACGAAAATATCGAAAATACAGAAGAAGTTGTTTCCGCACCGGTCGAATTAACGGCGGGTGAAATGTTGCGTAATGCGCGTACAACCGGACGTCGCAAACGTGAAATTCCAACAATCGCAAAACAATTATGTATTCGTGAAGAATTTTTAGAAGCATTGGAAAATTGTGATTATGCCGCGATACCTGAATTGGTGTATGTGTTGGGGTTTGCGCGTAACTATGCGATGGAATTGGGTTTGGACCCAAATGAAATTGTTGCGAAAATAAAAAAAGAAATGGGTGCAACGGGTGACTGTGCGGCCGATGATGATGATGTTTCTGCGTGCGCAATGCCCAGTATCAAAGAAGAAAGTTGGGTGAAATTGTGCTTTGTCAAAGCGTATCAGTTTGTGTATCAGAATTGGAAATGGTTCTTGGGTGGTTTGTTGTTGGTTGCCGTTGTTTTGACCATTATATTTTGGCCACAACCTGAAACCTTGGAAGCGGATGTGGCGCCTGCGGTTGTTCCGGTCGTGGAAACGTCAACCGAACCACAATACAGATTGGATGTACGTGAACGCTTTGGTACGGGAAATCGCGAAAAGGCAAATGTTATTATTCAGGCCAACGCGGATACGGGTGACGCAGGTTCTTGGATAGAGGTCAAGGATGCCCGTGGTCGTACGGAAATCAGCCGTGTTTTAATGCCGGGGGATGTGTACTATGTGCCGGTTGGAAATGGGTATAAAGCAACCTTTGGTAATGCGGGTGGTGTTGATATTTGGGTTGATGGTAAATTGATGCCGGCTGTGGGTGCGGTTCATACCAAAAAATCGGGGGTAATATTAACGCCGGATGCCTTGATGGGAAAGAAAGATAAGTAAAAAAACAAAAGGGGCGAAAGAAATTTCGCCCTTTGTATTGAAATGTTTTTGTTTTCAATCTATATATGTAAAGCAATGGCCAGTATTATAAAAATTCGCGGTGCACGCGAAAATAATCTTAAAAATATTGATTTGGACATACCAAAAAATAAATTGGTGGTCTTTACAGGCGTGTCCGGTTCGGGCAAGTCGTCGTTGGCGTTCAATACCATATATGCCGAAGGTCAACGCAGATATGTGGAATCTTTGTCCAGTTATGCCCGTCAATTTTTAGATATGCAGAAAAAGCCGGATGTTGATTTTATCGAAGGGCTGTCGCCGGCGATTTCAATTGAACAAAAGACCACGTCAAAAAATCCACGTTCTACGGTTGGTACAGTGACCGAGATTTATGATTATTTGCGTTTGTTGTGGGCGCGTATTGGGGTGCCACATTCACCGGTGACGGGGTTGCCTATTAAATCCCAGACAATCGCCGAAATGGTTGATTGGACAATGAAAATTCCAGCGGGGATTAAGATTTTTATTTTGGCGCCTTTGGTTCGTGAAAGAAAGGGCGAATATCGTAAAGAATTGGCTTTTTTGGTAAAGCAGGGGTATACACGTGCAATAATTGATGGTGAATTGGTGGATTTGTCTGCGATTCAGCCGTTGGATAAAAATAAAAAGCATAATATATTTGTTGTTGTTGATCGGTTACAGATGCCGGCGGATGGTGTGGATACGGATGAATTCCGTTCGCGTATGTATTCTTCGTTCGAAGGTGCATTGCGATTGGTGCCGGGGTCGGTGTTGGTTCGTCGGTTGGATACAAACGAAGATACGTTGTATTCCCAAAGTTATGCTTGTCCGGTCAGTGGATTTACCGTGCCAAAGATAGAACCAAGATTATTTTCTTTTAATGCACCAATGGGGGCGTGTCAGAACTGTGATGGTTTGGGTGTTCAATTAAATATGTCGCCGGATTTGGTTGTGCCGGATCCGTCCAAATCTATTTTGGGTGGTGCGATTGCGCCTTGGTCCCGTGGTGGTATGTTAAGTCAGTTTCAGCATTTATTGGACGCGTTGCATAAAAAATTTAAGATTCCTTTGTCAAAACCGTGGCATACTTTGACGCCCGAGCAGAAAGATTTGATATTGTATGGCAGTGGGGATGAGCCGATAAAAATTAATTGGAATGGCTTTGTTTATGAAAAGCCATACGAAGGTGTTATTCCAAATATTGAACGCAGATGGCGTGAATCGGATTCTGAGGCAATGCGAACCGAATTATCCAAGTATCAGGCCGAAAAACCGTGTCCCGTTTGTCATGGAAAAAGATTAAATGTCCATGCGCTGTGTGTGCGTATTAATGGTGCAGATATTATGGATGTTTGTGATATGTCTGTGGAAGATTGCTTGAAATGGTTCCAAGAATTACCACAGCATTTGTCACAAAAAGACAACGATATTGGGCGTATTGTTTTGCGTGAAATAACAGACAGATTGACTTTTTTGAAAAATGTCGGTTTGGGGTATTTGACTTTGTCGCGTATGGCGGGAACTCTGTCGGGGGGCGAGGCACAGCGTATTCGTTTGGCGTCCCAGATTGGCAGTGGTCTGTCCGGCGTTTTATATGTGTTGGACGAACCGTCAATTGGATTGCATCAAAGCGATAATGATAAGTTGTTGGAAACGTTGAAAATGTTGCGCGATAAAGATAATACTGTTATCGTGGTTGAACATGATGAAGATGCAATGCGTGCGGCGGATTATTTGGTTGATATTGGACGTGGTGCCGGTATAAATGGCGGTAATGTAATTGCCGCAGGTGTGCCAGATGATGTTATAAAATGTTCAGATTCAATCACGGGACAATATTTGTCGGGTAAACGCAGTATCCCTGTGCCGGAAAAACGTCGTGATGGTAATGGAAAATCCGTTGTGGTATCGGGGGCGCGTGGGAATAACTTAAAGAATATCGATGTTGAATTTCCTTTGGGAAAATTTATTGCTTTGACGGGTGTTTCGGGGTCTGGAAAATCGACTTTGTTATTAAATACTTTATATCCTGCATTGATGCGTGCGCTGTATAATTCCAAATTGGAAACGGGGGCGCATGATATTATTCGCGGCATGGAAAATATAGATAAAGTTGTTGATATTGATCAATCGCCAATTGGGCGGACACCGCGCAGTAATCCGGCAACGTATACCGGTGTATTCGGTGATATCCGTGACTTTTTTGCGGATTTGCCGGATTCCAAGGCGCGCGGATATACGTCGGGACGTTTTTCGTTCAATGTCAAAGGTGGTCGGTGCGAAGCATGTCAAGGTGATGGTCAGATTAAAATAGAAATGAATTTCTTGGCCGATGTTTATGTAGAGTGTGACTGTTGCCATGGGGCGCGGTACAATGAAGAAACTTTGGCTGTGAAGTATAAAGGTAAATCAATCGCAGATGTTTTGAATATGACGGTTGAAGAAGCGTATCGTTTCTTTGTTAATGTGCCAAAAATTGCCCGTAAATTAGAATTGTTAAAACGTGTTGGTTTGGATTATATAAAATTGGGCCAAAGTTCGCTGAATTTATCGGGGGGCGAGGCACAGCGTATAAAATTATCCAAAGAATTGGCGGCGCGCAGTACGGGTGAAACAATCTATATTTTGGATGAACCAACAACAGGATTGCATTTTGAAGATATTAAAATGTTGTTGTCGGTTCTGCATGAATTGGTTGACCAAGGTAACACGGTTATCGTCATTGAACATAATCTTGAGGTAATAAAAACCGCCGACTGGATTATAGATTTGGGGCCAACCGGCGGGGCGGGTGGAGGTCAGCTGATTGCGTGTGGTACGCCGGAACAAGTTGCCGCAACGGACGCGTCGTCTACGGGTAAATATTTGCAAAAGTATCTGGACAAACCAGTAAAAAGGTCTAATATAGGAAAGAAAAAGGAGTAGAAAATGTTTGGTTTTGGTAAAAAGAAGAACAAAAACGTAACAGAGGCAGATGTACAGGCCGCAGCCAAGGATTTAGGTGCGGATAAAATGCCCGCAGGTATGAAAGAAACAGCCCAACGTATGATGTCGGGGCAGTTTGATATGAATGATATGTTAGCCCAGTTAAAGCAGATTAAAAAAATGAGCAATTTTAGCGGATTGTTGAAAATGGTGCCGGGGATGAGTGGTGCTGTATCTGCGATGAAGGAAAAAATCAAAGACGGCAGCGTGGATGCCCAGATTAAGATTTTAGAAGCAATGACACCGGCGGAACGTGCCGAGCCAGAAAAAGTGTTTGCAAATGCAAAAAATCGTATTGCAGAAACTGCGGGCTGTACCGTTCGTGATGTTGAACATATTATTAAACAGTATACAAAAATGAAACAACAGATGGCTATGATTCAGCGTATGGGGGGAATGGAGGCCGTAATGGAGAAAATGCAACAGCAAAAGCCATATATGAAACCCCAAGGAAATTAAAAATGAATTTAGATTGGAAGCATTTGTTTGATTGGACGCCGGTTTCAGTGACCGAACCAAGACCAGAATATTATGAATATGCTGATATTGGTAAACAGATGATTGGTTTTCAAGTGACAGTCGAATACAAATATCATGGTAAAAGACAGTATTCTTTTTCCATTGATAACGAGAAATTGGCTTTCGCGACCGATCAATGGGCCAAGAAACGTGCGGATAAATTTTATAACAAGATGAAAAAACAGATAGAAAAAAGGCGTTAAAATGCACTTGGACTGGAGACATTTGTTTGATTGGACGGTTGTGTCCGCAACAGAGCCGGTTGCAGTTAAGAACAAACATGGTGCGATTGAAGGGTATGAGTTTGAGGTTCAGTATGTATACCATGGCAAACGCAAGTTCTATTTTGATATGGATGCGGATATGTGGTATGCCCAATATGGGTCACCGTTGGCAGCCGCCAGAAGTTTTTATGCAAAATACGATGCAGAAGCCAAGGAATGGCAACGCAAAGTGGCCGAACAGTGTGGTGTTAAGCGACAAAAAAATCGTTAAGGCGATAAAGTCAGATGAAAATAACAAATAAAAAAATTGCTGCAAAAAAATCTTCGGTTGCTTGGTTACAGCGCCAAGCGGCCGATCCGTATGTTGCGCGTGCCCAAAAAGAAGGTTACCGTGCACGTGCGGCATATAAATTAATTGAAATGGATGAGAAATTCCATTTCTTGCGCAATGGTCAAGTTGTTGTTGATTTGGGGGCGGCGCCGGGGTCTTGGTCCCAATATATTGCACGTACATATCCAAAAACCAAGATTTTTGCGATGGATTTGTTGGAAATTTCGCCTATTGTTGGTGTTGAAACATACCAAGGTGATTTTACAACCGATCAGGCGTTACGTTGGTTGGAAGATAAATTGGGGATGATGCCCGATGAAGTTGGGGCAGGGGCCGCAGATGTTATTGTGTCCGATATGGCACCAAATACGGTGGGGCATAAAAAAACCGATCATATTCGCCAAATGGTTTTGTTGGAATATGCTTTTGATTTTGCGGTGCGTGCGTTAAAGGTTGGCGGTACGTTTGTTTGTAAATCCTTTACGGGTGGTACGACAAATGAATTGTTAAAACAAATAAAAGAAAGATTTGATAAAGTTTCACATGTCAAACCGCCGTCTTCACGTAAAGACAGTGTTGAAATGTTTATTGTTGCCCAAGGTTTTCGTGGATAATTCTGCTTGTCATGTTATTGTTTTTTTGTTATAATTGTCATTAAGAAATCAAGGAGAGGATAATGGCAAGAGTGCAGAAGAATAATGCGGTGGCGCCCGTTACGTTTGTTGAAGCGGTGAAAAATTATTGGCGCGGTTTTTTCCGATTTAATGGCGTGTCCAGTCGCCGTGAATACTGGTTTGCTTGGATTTTTTGTTTTGTGTTTAATGTTGTTGCGCATTTGTGTGGGGCCGTTGTTGGCGCAATTGCAGTGGCGGCAATGTTTTTGCCCAGTCGCGCATTGGGATTCCGCAGATTTCAAGATGTTGGCTTATCTGGGTGGTGGTATCTGGTTCCATACTGTGTTATGTTGGTTTGGTCCCAGTTGCGTATGCCTGCGTGGGCCATGTTTGTAGAAGTTGAATATATGCCATGGGATTTGTTGATGTTTATGGCGTTCGTTGTTTTATGGTTGTTGTTCTTGCTGTATGTATATGTGCAACCAAGTAAGGTTCAAAATAATAAATACAGAAAATAAAGTGCGGGTTGTCTGGACCAAAGGTTTGGGTATGAAAAAAATATTTGCTTTGATCGCTGCGTGTTTTCCGGTTGTTGGTATGGCGGATGGGGCTATTTCTCGTGTTGTGCCAACCGGTGGCGCTGGTGCGGCGGATGCGACGGGGCGCGTGGTGCGTTCAAATGCAAGCGTGTCTGATGCGCGTTCTGTTTCGGAGGCACGTCAAACTGTTCAGGTCAGCAGTGTTGCAAATCGATCGGGTGCAATGGTTCGTGCGCGTGGTGTAACGGCACCAAAGGTTGTCAGTACAAATGATTTCGCGGCACAACGTCAGGCCGCGGTTCGTGATTTGACGGCGCGTGCCCCAATGACGATGGCGTTACGTGCATCTAAACCACGTGTTGGGGTAACTGTTTCTGTGCCGACACAGGTTGAAGCGGATGTGGCGAATGTGCGTGCGCGTGCGGCAGTTAATCCTTTCTCTACAAAAAAATCGGCGCAAGATACGCCGGCAAAGACGTTGGCCGATGTTATTGCAACAATGGAAGATGAAAAGCAAATAACAGATTATTGCAAATCCCAGTATGCGGCATGTATGGATAATTTCTGTAATGTGTTAAATGAAGATCAAGGTCGTTGCAGTTGTTCTAAAAATCTGAAAAATTATTCCAAAACAGAAGATGCCTTGATGCAAGCAACCGAAGGTTTACAGGATGTTGCCCAGCAAATCCAATATATCGGTTTGACCCGAGACGAGGTTTATACTCTGTTCGAACAAACTGTTGCAGAAGAAGAAATGCAAGGCAAATCGGACAACAGCCAGATAAAGACCCAATTGGATAAAATCTATGATATGGTGGTCGATGTTAAACCGGGGACAGCGTCCAGTACGGATACAACGGTCAGTATGGATTTGTCCAATTTATTGGATTTTACTTTTGACAGCAGCAGTTTTGATTTGTTATCTATGTTCGGTCCAAATCAGGAATCGGCCAGCATTTCAAACCAACGTGGGGAACAATTGTATAAAACCGCAAATGCGCGTTGTAAAGCGGCGGTATTGGATGTCTGCAGTGGTCAAGGCGTTGATTTGAATATGGTTACAAATTCGTATGATTTAGAGATTGACAAGGCCTGTGTTGCGTATGAACGTTATTTGACGGAAAGCAATACCGAAATGCGCCAAACGGTACGTAATGCACAGAACGTATTGCAACGCGCACGTTTGTTGGTACGTCAACAAAAGAACACATATGACCTGCGTGGATGTGTGACTGCATTGGATTCGTGTATGCAAGATGAATTTGTATGTGGTGCGGATTATGAAAATTGCTTGGATCCGTCCGGTAAATATATTGTAAACGGCGCGATTGTTGTTGGGTCAACGCCGGGACAGGTGGTAGTGGATACTACAAGCAGTTTGAAGCCGGGATATCATTATGATACCAATAATTTATATAAAACGTGGAATTATGACGGTAAAAACGCGTGGACCGGTGATGGCAGTTTGTATGCCTATATACAAACTACACTGAAGGAGACGCCACAAACGGCGACGTCCGAAGGTATGTCGGAATTCTTGCAGTACAAGATTGGGTATTATGATGCCAATGATGATCGTAACTATGGTATGTGTATGTCTGTTTTGAACAAGTGTCAAGACGTTACCTATACCAAGGATGGCACCTATATCCCAGATAATAATGTTGTAAGAGAGTATTTGCAACGTACATTGTCGCAAATAAAGATGCGTCAGGATTCGATTTTGGCGGCATATGCAGAATCTTGTGTCACAGATGTGCAGACATGTCTGACGCAAAATGGTTATGATAAGACCGTTACCGCAAGTGGTGCAAATAATATTCCGATAAATGCGTGCCGTCAACAGATTATCACATGTATGTCTGTGACCGGTGATGCGTCGGGTAATCCAGAACCATCAATGATAGAAAAATGGGTTAAAGCTTTGTATCCGGCCAACCAAAATAATTAAAAAAACGCCAGAAATGGCGTTTTTATTATTATCTTTGTTTTGGTTGTCCCAAATATTGATTTGTTTGCATCATTAATTTCGAGAAGGAATTCAAACTGATGCTGTGGAATTTTTCAACCGGTACACCCGATGCAGGTGTGTTGTGATATACCGCCAGAACTTCCGATTGGGCCAAACGTGCAATATTCACATCGCCTTGGGCATCAATGATGTTTGTTTTTAAATCTTGTGTAAATGCCCATGCCAAATCCATTACCAATCCGGGGTGCAATACGGTTGATTCACGGACAGATGCGCTTGGATTATATGGCAAATTGTATTTTTGGTGTATTGCGATATATCCAGGTAATGTTTTGAATACTTGGCGACCGGCGGGCGCAGTGTGTTCTTTGGCGTATGTGCCGGACATAACATAATCTTGGGCGGCCAAGGATGAACGGAATATAATGTCCGCATTTTGTGTGTAAAAACGTGGATTCATTTCACGCAATAACAATGCGCGAATATGAAAAATAGTTGATAATTCTCTCATATTTTTTTCTGACATAATATATGACCCTTTTTTGTTTTTTTTTCGCAGAGATGTTAACAAAAAATAGTGTATTGTCAACAAAAAACCGCCTTTGGTTGGCGGTTTAATTATCGTGCGACTGCACCTGTTAACTTTTCATGGTGTATGTAATTGCGTAATACGAATCCGCCATCTGCATGCCAATTCAACATTCCGCGCCAATTTTCGTCCGGTATTTCAACGGTTGGTAATTGGTGTGGTGTCCGCTGTAATTGTTGTGCCACTTGGGGCAGATGGTTTTGGTATATGTGTGCGTCGTGGAATTCGCCTTTTAATATGTGTGGTGTCAATCCAGATTCTTTGGCGTACAGTAATAACAATAATGCATAACTGGCGATATTGTATGGTATGCCCAAGAACATGTCGCATGAACGTTGTGTCCATATCAGCGATAATTTATTGTCGCGTACAATTAATTGGTGCATAACATGACATGGGGGCAGGGCCATTTGCGGAAATGCCACAGGATTCCATGCCGATACAATTATACGGCGGTCGTTTGGATTGTTTTTTAATTTATCAATTGCCATTGCGACTTGATCAACCCCAGGGTTGGCAGGATTAAAGTTGTCGGTTGGGTTTGCGTTAATGCGTGCCAAATCCCATTGATATTCGCCACCAAAGTGACGCCATTGGAAGCCATAGATTGGGCCAAGGTCGCGTTCGTTGTCCATGATTTGGTTGCGGATAAGTGTTTTTTGGGAATCGGTCAGTTTTTGTGCGCCGTTCCATTCCAACATACCCGTTTTGATTTTGTATTCTTGTTCGACTTTGACGGGATTTGCCCATTCGTTCCATATTTTACATTTGCGGTCGGTCAGCCACTTTTTGTCTGTTATTCCACGTAAAAAGAATTCTAATTCTGTTGCGATGTTTTTTAATCCCATTTGCTTTGTCGTAATCAGTGGAAATCCCAAAGACATATCGTGCACAAATGTAGCGCCGTGCCCCAGACCGATGTCCGGTATTCCGGTTCGATTGTTTCGTAATTCTGTACAATTTTGGTAAATGTTGCCCAAAATATCCAAATATGCCTTCATTATGGTCCCCTTGCTTTATACCGATGTCAGTATGGGATAAAATGCCGACAGAAATCAATAAAAAAACAACGCATCGTTCGATGCGTTGTGAAAGAAAGTTTTAGAAAGTAATAGTTTTGTATTAGCGAACGGCCGGTTGTTTAAACAGTTCGTCTGCCTTTACTTTTTTTTCTTTGGTTTTTACATGTGTTAACATTGCGTCCAATGCTTTGCGTTCGAACAGCATACCACGCAACATGGCCAAAGCATTTTGGTTTTTGTTATAGAATTCAAAAACTTGCTTTGGATCTGGATAGCGTGCTGCTTCGGCCCAGATTGCCTGTTGCAGGTCTTCACGTGAAACTTCTACTTTGTTTTGTGTGCCCCATTCGGCCAAGATTAAGCCCAATTTAACGCGACGTTCGGCGTCTTTGCGTTCGGCTTTTTCGTCCCATTTATGGTCACATTTTTCGTCGTGGCAATGTGCATGATTGCGTTCGAATTCAGATTTTGCCATATTTAATTCTTGTTCAACCAATGTTTCTGGCAAATCTAATTTAACTTTATCGGCCAAAACGTCCAATAATTCGTTGCGCATTTCACGTTTTGCAACTTCGTCATATTGTTCGGTCAAGATGTTGCGGATGTGTTGTTTTAATGCATCTACGGATTCTTGGCCAACTTCTTTTGCCAATTCGTCGTTCATTTCAGGCAAAATATGTTTGCGAATTTCGTGAATTTCAACCGCAAAGCGTGCGTCAGCGCCCGCCAAATTTGCCGCATGATAATCCGCAGGGAATTTGACGTTAACATCAAATTTGTCGCCAATTTTATGGCCGATGATTTGATCTTCAAAGCCCGGAATAAATGCGCCAGAACCCAAAGTCAAATGATGTTTTTTGGCCGCGCCACCTTCGAATGCTTCGTCGCCAACATAACCTGTGAAGTCAATAACGGCAACGTCACCATTTGCAGCAACGTAGTTTTCGTCTTGTTTTTCGGCAATGCTGCGTGATTTACGGATGTTTTCCAATGCAACATCTACTTCTGATTCGTCTAAATCTGCAACTTTTTTAGTAACTGTGAATTTTTCCAAATCAATTGCAGGCAAAGTTGGCAAAATGTCAAATTCCAACGAGTATTCAACATCTTTACCCATTTCCCAACCGTCCAAGTCGGCTTTTGGTGCGCCGGCCAAGCGGATTTTTTTGTCTGCGATATAGTCGTTTAAGTCGCGGTTCATTAATTTATCGATTGCTTCGCCGTATGCGGACGCATTGTATTTTTGACGCAAAATATTTAATGGAACTTTGCCTGTACGGAAACCCGGCATTTTAACTTTTTTACCATATTCCATTAAGATTTCATCGGCAGCGGTCTGTACTTCGTCGGCCGCAATTAAACCGTTGACGGAATAGTGTAAATCTTTGATTTTTTCTTTTTTGAACATGTTCTTCCCCTTGGGTCTTTTATTATATAATTGCCGTGTGATTATACACGCTTTGTAATTGATTGCAATAATAAAAAATTCATTGTGTGTTGCAATAAAAAAACGTCCCATTGGGACGTTTTTTGTTGTTCGTGTGAAACGTAATATTAACGTTTGCTGAACTGGGTTGAACGACGTGCTTTGCGGAAACCGTAGTGTTTACGTTCAACAACACGGCTGTCGCGTGTCAAGAAGCCAGCGGCTTTCAATGCTGCACGCAATTCTGGTTCAACTTTTTCCAATGCTTTGGAAATACCGTGTTTAACCGCACCGGCTTGGCCAGATAAACCACCGCCCGAAACAAAAGCTACGATGTCGTATGCTGTTTCGCGTTTGGTTACGCCAAAAGGTTGTGCGATAATCATTTGTAATACAGCACGACGGAAGTATTCGGATGCAGGTTTGTCGTTAACGATGATGTTACCACGGCCAGGCATCAAATATACACGTGCAACGGAATCTTTACGTTTGCCGGTTGCATATGTTGCGTCGTTTAATTTTGGTGCAACAACAGGAGCTTTTTTAGCCACTGTTTTTTTAGCAGGGGCAGTTTTTTTAACTGTCTTGGTTGCTGTCTTTTTTGCTTCTGCCATTATTCGCCCCTTTTGTTTTTACGGTTCAAGCCCGCGAAATCGATAACTGTTGGTTTTTGGGCTTCGTGTTTGTGTTCAGAACCAGCATATACGTGCAATTTTGTTAAGCGTTGATTTTCCAATGCAACTGCTGTGCGACGGCCCATCATGCGTTTTACCGCGTTGAAAACCAATTTTTCAGGTTTTTCGCTGCGCATTTGACCCAATGTGCGGGATTTCAAGCTGCCGGTCCATAAAGAATGCCAGAAAAAGCGGTCTTTGTCAGCTTTGTGGCCAGACAATGCAACTTTATCGGCGTTGATGATGATTACATGATCACCACAGTCCATGTTTGGTGTCCATGTTGGTTTGTGTTTGCCACGCAGGATGTTGGCCGTATATGCCGCCAAACGACCCAACGTACAATCTGTT
>JAEIGA010009595.1_pt1 | contig 14655 bp, 13 predicted proteins | sample 9270691 | NCBI WGS metagenome assembly JAEIGA01 (sample SAMN17057246, study PRJNA624740) | gut metagenome | biome: biome; isolation source: fecal sample | host: Bos grunniens | place: China: Xizang | collected 2019 | reverse complement strand
TTAGTCTCCAGTTCCTCCAGACGTTCGTCATCAAAATTGGCATACGCATAATGCACTCCCGCTTTCCTCAGTGCATTGAAGCAAAGAGTGGACTTTCCGCTTCTTCTGACACCGATAACAACTTGTGCAAGTTTGCTATTCAGGTTTATAAGGTCTTCTTCCGGGCGATGTATCAACACCTCGCCTTCAAGGGCTTCAAGTTCATCCTGCTGCTCAAGCAATACTTTCTCTATGTCTGAAATTTTCATTTCCTGTGTCGTTATTAACTATGTGCAAATATAGCATTTTATTGGTATAATACGGATAAATAACATATTATTTGTTTATCTAATACGGATAATGTGCAAATATTATGACTTTTTAGTGCGGATAATTATCAATGATTGTAGATGAAAAAATCCAGCCAATATTATCGTAAATCGGTGTTCTGCAACCCTAAAAGATAGGTATCTACGTAAAAATAGTTAAATTTGCGCCCCATTTAAATAAATATTTTATGATAGCAACATTGACAATACTTTTAGTATCGGCTATTCTATTTGTTACCGGAAGGGTCCGTTCCGATCTTGTCGCCATATGCGCACTCCTTGCGCTGCTTCTATGTCAGATTCTGAATCCGGCAGAAGCTCTTGCCGGCTTTTCCAATACAACCGTGATTATGATGATCGGTCTGTTCATTGTCGGTGGAGGAATCTTTCAGACCGGTCTTGCGAAAATGATCGGAAGTAAGGTGATGGCACTTGCCGGAAACAGTGAATTGAGACTTTTCCTTCTTGTTATGATTGTCACTTCCGCTATCGGAATGTTCGTGAGCAATACCGGAACCGTGGCTCTGATGCTTCCGATTGTGGTCAGTATGGCAGCGACGGCAGGAATCTCTCCCCGCCGTCTCCTGATGCCTCTTGCATTTGCGAGCAGTATGGGAGGTATGATGACCCTCATCGGTACTCCTGCCAATCTTATCGTCAGCGATACTCTCGTTTCTGCCGGATATGAGCCTCTCGGTTTCTTCTCTTTCCTGCCAGTGGGTATCGTGACACTTGTCGTTGGTATCCTCTTTCTGCTGCCGGCGACAAAGATGCTTACACCAAAGGGTAAGGCAAAGGAGGGCAAGAAAGAGAACAAGTCCCTGAAGGAGCTGGTCAGCGAATACGGAGTGACTGAAAATCTATTCAGAGTCCATATCAAGGACCACGAGTCAAAAGCCATTGGGCAGACTGTCGTTGACCTGGATATTTACAGGGAATATGGCGTCAATGTCCTGGAACTCAGGAGAAGTTCCGGACCAAACCGCTTTGTCCGTACAGTAAACCAGCAGCTTGCATCTCCGGATCTGGTACTCAAGCAGAATGATGTACTTTATCTTTCCGGAGATCTGGAGATGATCACTAAGTTTACAGAGGATTACTCTCTCCGTCTTCTGGACAATCGTACTGACGAGATCGACGGAAGTTCGGCCAATGCGTCTCTTGACTTTTTCGATATCGGAGTAGCTGAGATTCTGATAATGCCTTCGTCATCAATGATCAACCGCACGATAATTGAAGCCGGTTTCCGCAGCAAGTTCAGCGTGAATGTACTCGGAATCAGACGCAAGAAGGATTATATACTCAAGGACCTTGGCGAGGTCAAGATGCACGACGGTGACGTACTTCTTGTACAGGGCGCGTGGAAAGATATCGCCCGAATGAAAAAGGAATCCGAAAACTGGGTGGTTCTCGGTGAGCCGCTTCACGAGGCTGCCAAGGTGACCCTTGACTACAAAGCACCGATTGCAGCAGCAATTATGATCGGAATGGTCGTGATGATGGTGGTGGAGAGCATCCCGGTAGCTCCTGTGACGTCAGTTCTCCTTGCGGCAATCCTTATGGTGATAACCGGTTGCGTTCGTAGTGTCGAAGCCGCCTACAAGACCATCAATTGGCAGACTATCGTACTCTTCGCAGCGATGCTTCCGATGTCCACAGCCCTTGAGAAGACTGGTGTTTCGGAGATGATTGCAGATGGAATCGTTGCAGGTCTCGGCACCAGCGGTCCGCTTCTTCTTCTTGCAGGAATATATGCTGCAACATCAGTGATGACCATTTTTATAAGCAATACAGTAACAGCTGTCCTAATGGCTCCGATTGCACTTCAGTGTGCTATGCAGATAGGCGTAAGCCCTGTTCCTTTTATGTTTGCAGTGGCTGTAGCAGCAAGTATGTGCTTCGCATCTCCTTTCTCGACTCCGCCTAATGCACTCGTAATGCCGGCAGGTCAGTATACATTTATGGACTATGTCAAGGTCGGTCTTCCACTCCAGATTCTTATGGGAGTAGTGATGGTATTCATCCTTCCGCTGATCTTCCCGTTCTGATAGTTCTGGATATATGAAAAAATCACCCTTTATCTCCCACAACTGTGGCAAAAGATAAAGGGTGATTTTTTCAGGTCAATTGTTTTCTGCCGTTATATGCAGTCAAAGCTTTAAAGTATTCAATCCGTTTTGCTATGAGATTTTCAGTCGCTTCGGACAAGCTCGTCTGGTTCATCAGTACGTCTGAAATCGGAACAAGGCCTGCATTGAATCTTGCCATCTGGTTGTATACGGTCTTTTCTGCAAGATTAAGATTTTCCTCAGCGACCTTCATCTGTTCCCAGGTGACATTGAGATTAAGCCAAAGTTGTCGTGCCTGAAGCGGCAACAGGGCAGTCAGATACTCTTTTTCATTTTCTGCCTTCTCGATTTCATTGTTCAATCTTTTCAATTTCTGCGATCCTTTGCCCCAGTTCGAAATTGGAATGCTGATCGTTGCCAGTCCGATAGCGTTGAAGTTTGAACTCGTAAAAGTGGAATAACTGTAACTTACTCCGACACCTGCAGATGGAAGATATTCGCCTAATGCCAGTTTCTTTTCCAGTCTCTTGGCTTCAACCATAAGTCCCAGAAGCTCCGTCTCGGTGACACCTGCGGCAAATTCCTCTTCAGGGATATAATACTCAGATGGCGGAAGAAGTGATGACAGTTTGTCTGACAGCACGATCTTGTCGATGTGAGGCTTTTCTGAATTTGCCACTCCGCTTACAAGTGAATATTCCTGGCCGATTGCATTGAACAGGTTCATCTTAAGAAGTTTGATACCACCTTCGAGCTGAATTTTTCCGCTCTTGAGTTCGTTCATCTTCATCTTTACCAGCATCAGATCGGCTTCTGTGATCACTCCGGTCTCAATGCCGCTGGTAACGTCTCTGTAAAGAGTGTTCAGAAGTTCATCAAGATGATTGAGGGTATTACGTTTCTCCTGAAGTATAGACAATAGATACAGAATGTGGCATACTGAATAGCACTGTTGAACGGATATTCTAAAAAATCATTATCTTTGAAAGATTATTGCACTAAAACCTGAACAATGAATAAGAATTATCCGATTTACAAGACCACCTTTATCGACGATATGCGTTCGCTCGTAGAGGAGGCCGCTCAGAATTTTTCAGATAGTACAGCTATCTCATACAAGGAGAATGTTTCAGACAAGGAAGTCAGGAAGGTCACATTTGCCCAGTGGCGTGACGATGTCAGAAATCTAGGTACAGCCTTTATTGCTGATGGACTCAGAGAAGAAAAGGTCGCCATTGTCGGTGAAAACTCATACGGATGGTGCTGCTCTTTCTTCGGAGTGATGGCAGTCGGAGCTGTTACCGTTCCGGTCGACAAGGAACTCCCGATAGAAGATATTGACGGAATCATCACAACTACCGGCTGCAAGGCAGTGGTTTTCGGAAAGACTGCAGAAGCGAAGATTGCCGAACTCCTTCAGAAAGGAGGCCTCGAGTCGGTGCAGATCCTGATTTCAGTAGCTCCTGTCAATAATCTGAAAGCCGAAGGCAAAGTCTCTGTGACATTGGAAGAACTTCAGAAAAGGGGAGCGGAACTCTATAAAAACGGCGATAACTCCTACTATGATTACAAGATCGACGTCAACAAGCTGGCATCCATCGTCTTCACTTCAGGAACTACGGGAAAAGGCAAGGGAGTGATGCTCTCGCAGGCCAATATCGGTCTGGATATGACCCTCGGAATGTACAATTTCGACATCACCCGCAAGACCCTTCACGTGCTTCCGCCCCACCATACATTCGGCTCGACAGTAAACTATGTAGGCCATCTCTCCCAAGGCTGCGAAGTCTATATCTCCAGCGGACTCAAGCACGTCAGCGATGAAATCAGGGAACAGCAGCCGACCCATCTTATCTTGGTTCCTGCCTTCCTTGAGGTTATGAACAGAAAGATCTGGACAACAGCGCGCAAGACCGGCAAGGAAGGCCTCCTTAAAATGATGATGAAGGTCAGTGACGCTCTCAGGAAAGTCGGTATAGACCTCAGGAAGAAACTCTTCTCGAGTGTTCTGAGCGCATTCGGCGGCAAGCTCGAACTCGTGATCTGCGGAGGTGCTAAACTCGATGAAGAAATCATCCGTACCTTCGATTCCCTCGGCATCACCATTCTCAACGGATACGGCATCACAGAATGTTCACCGCTGATTTCGGCCAATCGTAACAGATACCGTAAGCCGGGCAGCGTGGGCACTCCGATTCTTGCCTGCCGTGTGAAGATAGACAATCCGGACGAAAACGGGGAGGGAGAGATCTGCGTCAAAGGACCGAATGTGATGCTCGGCTATTATAATAATCCTGAAGCTACCGCAGAAGTATTCGATAAAGACGGATTCTTCCACACAGGTGACTATGGAAAGCTCGATGAGGAAGGCTGGATATACATCACAGGACGCAAGAAGAATCTGATCATCCTTTCCAATGGCAAGAATGTCTATCCTGAAGAGATCGAGGCCGATCTGCAGAAAGTGGAAGGCCTGTGCGAGGTCGTGGTCTATGCTGGAGAAAGCAAGGTCCAGAAAGACAAGATCACCATAGTTGCAGAAATCTTCCCGGACGTTGACCTTCTCAAAGACAAGGGCATAACCGATCCGCAGAAATATTTTGAAGATCAGATCAAGCTTCTGAACGCCAGGATGCCTTCATACAAAGCAGTGAAGCGCGTGAAACTCAGAGATACGGAGTTCCAGAAGAACACCTCCCGTAAGATCACACGCTTCTCTATCGACAAGACGATTGACTAAATCGTTCGCTAGTAGGTCAATGCAGTTTCGTAATAGGTCTCGAAGCAAGGATATGAGTCCAATGGATCAGGCTGGCAGAACTCTATGCCTTCGAATATCGAAGGGTCTATTTCTTTATCCGTTCCGTCAAGGATGACCACTTCTGCATCAATGTCTTCGAGACGTACATTGACCTTGCCGTCAGAGTATCTATAATGCAGCGTTCCTCCGCCGATCTTCACTGAAGTCTCCAAAGAGGTAACTTCTGCAGGCAGCTGAGGATCGATTATAATACGTCCCTCAAGCATATCCGGACGGATACCGAGGAAATACTGATACCATACACGAAGATGTTCTGCGTTGCTCCAGGCCTGGAGGAATGTACCGGAACGTTTTACCCAGCTCTGGCCTTCACGTGGATGAGCATCGGCATTCTCGCTCAGGCTGCCGACAGCTCCCTCGTGCAGGGCCTGACGGTTCATATTCTTGAAAAGTTTCCAGGCTTCCTCCTTCTGCCCGTATTCGATCATCCTCTGCATAGCTTCACCATTGTTCCAGAGCCAGATTGTTCCGTTATGGTAAGCATCATCCTTGTGATAATAGTGCCAGTTCTCGTGCTGAGGATGGAACTGAGGATCCCACTGGGCGAGCGATGCTACGCCCCAAGGATAGACAAGCTCCTCCCATACTCTGCGGGTAACTCTCTGCTTGAAGTCTGAGTCACTGACCAGATCGAAGCAATACAGCTGGTTCGGACGGAACTGCAGGTCTGCCGATCCGTCAGTGTTCAGATGGTCATATATCACATAGGAAGCTTTGTCGCAGAAATCCTTTTCGAAGTGGCTTGCAAGCATCTGTGCCAGACCGCTCCATTCTTCAGCCGAGCTGGTGTCGTCCATCATAGCGGCTATCTTGCTGCCCGCCACCAGCTGCTTGTACCAGAGCGCCTGGATGTCATTGGCCCTGTTGCCGCGTGGTGATCCCGGGATGCCGTTACGCTTCACATCCATCCAGGTGTCTGCATCGGCGTGTGTAAGGTAGCCGTACTGGTCTGTATAATTGGCGATCGAGGCATCAATGCTCATTTTGATGGCAGGATAAAGCTCACGGAGGAATTCAGTGTCTCCGGAATATTCAGCCAGTTCGAGTGCCTGGATCACAAGTCGTGGAGTGCCGTCTGTAGTATTGTAGAGAATGCCTTCCAGATTGGCTCTGTTAGGGATACGTCCGTAAGTTTCGGAAGCAGGGTCTGTATCCTGAAGCTGCACGAAGTCCTTAAGGATCTGCTTTGCTACATCGAACTGACCTGTTACAAGACAGGCTCCGGGCATAGAGATGAACATATCGCGTCCCCAATACTCATTGAACCAAGGCAGGCCGGCATATATTCCGTTGCCCTGCTGCTCTGTGATAAGTTCGTCCATTGTAATGGTGATCCAGTCCAGGGCCTTGTCCAGTTCAGGGAGATTCGACTTGACAGGATTGTACTCTGTGACGAGGGAATTGATCCTGTCTTTTCTTGCCTGCATCAGCTCATCCCCATTGCTAAGGAATTCCGACAGAAGTGTGCGGCATTCATCTTCAGTGCCGTAGGTGAGGACGAAGCCCTTAGCTCCGTCACTGGCCAGCATAATGCGCTTGTCAGGTGCTTCGCCGGGAATGAAGAATTCATAGCCATCCGAGGTGTAAGTCTCTGTAATCAGCGAACGGTCAAGATTCAATGAAGTCTCGGCAGCATCTGTCTCGACAGCAATATGAATGACCGGAAGGCCGTCCATCATTCGGAATGTTTCCAGAGTATTGCTCCATTTACGTTCCAATCTATCCGGATATACGGTGCAGTCGGCCTCTTTCCTGTCCAGAGCGGCTCCGTCCACAAAGACCGTATAGTCTGCCAGAATGCGTTTCTTCGCCATATTCCAGCCGGAATACCACTGGAGTTCTTCCTGATGGGTGGTGCCGTACCAATAGCCGGCTTTCTTGTCCGTATATGAATATTCGCGGTTCTCGGTGGGTGTTACATTGATTCCGATCTCGTCAGTCTTATAGTCTTTCTCTGCCGCGCAAGAGCAGGTGATCGTTGCGGCCATTGCCAGAATTGCAGTATGATACAGTTTCATAAAAATGTTGGTTTATCTATGCTAAGTTAAGTATATTAATTGTAATGGTGACTGAACTTTCACGGAAATTACTATTTTTGCTCTAAATAACACGTAAAATGAATAAACTTAGAAAGAAATATCTTGAAGAAACCACAGGGTTTTCATCGGAAGATGCGAAATTTATGGAAATGGCCATCAGGCTGTCCGAGGAAAATATCGACAATGGCGGCGGTCCTTTCGGCGCTGTAATTGTTCGTGACGGGGAGGTCATCGCTACAGGTACGAACCGTGTAGTGCCGAATTCAGACCCGACAGCTCACGCCGAGGTTATGGCGATCCGCAATGCCTGTGCGAAACTCGGTACCTTCCAGCTCACCGGCTGCACAGTCTACAGCTCCTGCGAGCCTTGTCCTATGTGTCTCAGCGCCTTGTATTGGGCCGGAGTCAGCAGAATCTGTTATGGCAATACAAAGGACGATGCTAAGGCAATCGATTTCGACGATTCCTTCATCTACGACCAGCTGGAACTAAGCTATGACGAGCGCTCGATAAGATGCGAACATTTTATGCGCTCTGACGCCCTCAGAGCTTTCCGCAAGTGGGCAGAGAAAGACGATAAGGTGGCTTATTAGTTCTGTATCCTGATGGAGATCAAACCGATAGCCCGCATACATACCGAATTTCCTGAAAAATTCGGTATTCCACGTCAAAGCGGCCTCGCCAAAGCCCTCAGAGGCAGGATAATATTCGAGCCGCAATACCGCAATCCGGATGCACTTCGAGGTCTTGAAGGCTTTTCCCATCTCTGGCTCATATGGGAGTTTTCGGCCAATCGTACTTCCCGCCAGTGGCAGCCGACAGTAAGACCCCCGCGTCTGGGCGGAAATGCTCACCTTGGTGTATTCGCCACCCGTTCTCCTTTCAGACCGAATCCGCTGGGGCTTTCCTGCGTCGAGATTGACAGTATCGATCTTTTTACTGAAGATGGTCCGGTCATTACAGTGAAAGGTGCAGATCTGATGGACGGTACACCGATTTATGATATAAAGCCTTATATAAGGTATGCAGATTCACGTCAGCAGGCCGTATGCGGCTATGTCGATGCTCTGGAAGAACGTTCCCTGAAGGTCGTTTTCCCTTCTGAATTGTCTGGAAGGATAGGAGATACTTCTGTCATTCCGTCATTGATCGAGACGTTGAGGCTGGATCCACGTCCTTCGTATCACGATGACCCTGAGAGAGTCTACGGACTTTCGTTTGCCGGACTCAATGTGAAATTTCAGGTCAATGGACAAGTGCTGACGGTCGTAGACGTATATCCTTTGTAGGATATTGTAAATTAATGTATCTTTGCCGCCCGAAATTCAGAAACCTATGATAAAGATATTAAGATCATCAATATTTGCAGGAATAGCAATCGGTGCAGCCGGTTTCGGTTTCCTGGCTTCCGGTGTACAGTCAGAAGTGTATGGCTCTCTTGTTGGAGCAGTTCTCTTCTCCTTCGGCCTCTTGTCAGTGGTCGGCTACAAACTGCGTCTTTATACCGGTACGGCGGGATTTATAAAGAAGAACGAAGTCGGAACCCTTTTCCTGATTCTGCTGGGAAATATCATCGGCTGTTTCATAGCATCTCTTCTGGCCCGTGTCACTCCTATGCCCATTCAGGAAGCCGCTCAGAAAATCCTTGAACTCAGACTCCGCACCGGAGCCATCCGTTGCGGCCTTCTCGGTATCGGTTGCGGATTCATTATGACCACAGCCGTACAGTTCGCGCGTCAGAAGCAGTATCTGCCCCTTCTTTTCGGAGTTCCTCTCTTCATCGTCTGCGGCTTCACCCACTGCGTCGCTGATGCCTTCTACTACCTGTGCGTGCCGATCGATTTCTGGATGGCCAATGCACTTGACATACTGACAGTCTACATCTGCATCGTCCTCGGAAACCTCATCGGATGCAATCTCTACCGCATAGTCCTTGCAAAGGATCAATACGAATAAAAGAAAAAATGTTCGGAGCGTTCCGAACATTTTTTCTTTTATTACTCTACGCGGAACCAGTCCATCGTCCTTCCGATAAGTCCCTTCTTGTCGAGTGAACCGCGGACCTTTAGTACCTTGCCCTCTACCTTCATAGAGCAGTTGTAAGTCTTGCCGTTACCCGGATCGTAGATCTTTCCTCCAGAGTATTCGCCGCCGTCAGCCTTGAGTCCGCTGAGCATATTGAGTCCGATGAGCTTGCGGCTGCGGAGCGACTTGTCCGGATTGTTCTCATCTACAGCTGGTGAACCGTCAGCTTCTGTAGGATTGGCAAGCCATACAATCTTACCATTGAATGCATCCCCACTCTTGTAGACTTCCACGATGGCGCTTCCGTCCTCAAGTTTCCATTTGCCGACTACGTCCTGAGCGAATGCCATACCAAGCGGCATAAGCATAAGAATAATGCTGAAAATAATCTTTTTCATCTTTTATAAGGTTTTAGTTTCTGTGCAAAGTTATCAAATTAACTGACATTGATCTCAGCTAAGATGGTACTTTGGAAAAGATTGTTATATTTGTAGGATATTTGTGGTAAAATCACTCATAATAACGCCAAAAACACAGACGACATATGGGAAAAGTAATTTTGACAGGTGACCGTCCGACCGGAAAACTTCATCTCGGACACTATGTAGGATCCCTCAAAAGAAGGGTAGAGCTTCAGAATTCAGGAGAGTATGAGAAGATCTTCATTATGATTGCCGATGCACAGGCACTTACCGACAATGCCGATAATCCTGAAAAGATCAGACAGAATATCATCGAAGTGGCACTTGATTACCTTTCAGCTGGACTTGATCCGGAGAAGGTGACCATATTCATCCAGTCACAGGTACCTGAACTCTGCGAGCTTGCATTCTATTATATGAATCTTGTTACGGTCCAGAGACTCCAGCGCAATCCTACCGTAAAGCAGGAGATCCAGATGAGAGGCTTCTCTGAAGGCGAAGATGATCAGAACAAGAAAGGAACTCCTGTAGGATTCTTTACATATCCTATAAGTCAGGCTTCAGACATCACTGCATTCAGAGCCACTACAGTGCCTGTAGGCGTGGACCAGGCTCCTATGATCGAGCAGACCCGCGAGATCGTCCATAAATTCAATTCTGTCTATGGCGAGACTCTCGTCATCCCGGAAATGGTGCTTCCTGAGAATGCTACCTGTTGCCGTCTTCCCGGTACAGACGGAAAGGCCAAGATGAGCAAGTCTTTGGGCAACTGTATCTATCTTTCAGATACTTCCAAGGAAATCAAGAAGAAGGTGAACAGTATGTTTACCGATCCTGAGCACCTGCAGATCACCGATCCCGGACACGTTGAGGGTAATGTGGTGTTCACATATCTCGATGCATTCAGCACACCTGAGCATTTCGCAAAATATCTTCCTGAATATGCGAACCTTGACGAAATGAAGGACCATTACCGTCGCGGAGGACTTGGAGACGGAACCTGCAAGAAATTCCTTTTCAATATTATGGAGGAGTTCCTTCAGCCGATGCGCGAAAGAAGAAAGCACTACGAGCAGAATATTCCGCAGGTCTATGAAATTCTTCGCAAAGGCTCGGAAGCAGCGCGTGCAGAGGCCGCCAAGACACTTGCGGACGTGCGCAAGGCAATGAAGATCGACTATTTTGACGATGCAGATCTCATAGCAGAGCATACTAAGAAATATCAGGGATAATTAATTGATAACCATACGTCTATGAAAAAGGTGTTTGTTTCTGTCATTGCGCTGGCTGCAATGCTTTTGAGCGTTTCCTGCTCCAAGGAATACTATCAGGAAAAGTATGGTGCAAGCTCTGAGGAAGCGGAATTATACGAATTCCTTGAAGGAGAATGGGAGCCGGTATCTTACAGTGAGTGGGGTTATGACTTGATAACTGATGAAAGCACCGGTGAAATTGTCCGTTACGATGATGCAGATAGTGGACCTATCTCCAGAAGCCATCCGGATTATTATGTAGTCAGATTCGAGGAAAATGGATTCGGGGCCTGCATTGCTACCAATGATCCCGAACTTGAATGGATCCTGAATCTATATGCCCCTTACTATGTATATGACAAGAACAAACTGAACTTTCCTTTATTCTATGGTGATGTGGCTGATTATGTTACCATAGAGAAAAAGGGAAGTAACTATATGCAGGTCTCTCTGGATGACGTAGGTTATATAATCGATTGTGATGAGCACGACGGTTTCTTTCTGAAACATAATGCTTCTTGTAAAGATTATGGATATTACACAGATTACCATCAGAGAATAACATTCAGACGCATCCGCAAAGCAGTTGTCGCTACTCCGCCGGATGGCTGGATGTCCTATGTCAATGACTTTGCTCTCCTGACACAGCTCTCCATTCCTGGAACTCACGCAAGTGCCACAGTATATGGTTTGCAGAATGATCTGACATCGCTTACTCAGAAAGCAAAGATCGAATCCCAGTGGGCTGCCGGAGTGCGCGCCTTTGACTTCACCGTTTCAGGTGATGGAGGACTTGAGTTCAATGGCCATCAGCTGAACCGTTCTTTCGAGGATATGATAGATGTCCTCAAGGAACAGCTTCAGCAGTTCAAGCAGGAGACTGCCATTGTCTTTGTCCGCCCGTCGGAGAATGTATCCGGTGCAGCTCTCCAGCAGTGGAAAGACAATGTCGGAGAAGTCATTGATGATCTGAAGGATGTGGCTGCAGTCTGGAAGCCGGAAATGACTATGCGTGAAGCCAGAGGCCGTATAATATTCATTATGAATGAGGCTTATTCCTGGGATGGCCGTAGCGACCTTATGCCGGGAGCGATGATCAGTGAATATGAAGACGCGATGCATATTTATTCAATGACAGGAGGCTCTCCGGAAAAGCTTTATATTCAGGCAGATAAGGATATGTCCAATGCCGAGAAACTTGAGGCAGTCCTCAGCAATATGAAGAAATCTATGAAATTCAATGATGCTGATGTAACTGAAAATTGCTGGATGGTGAATTCTCTCTCTGTCGCCAATGATACATATCTTACCTCTGCATTGGAAATCTTCCCGATGGTGAACAACTATCTTTCCGGGGTCGAAGTATCTCAGACTTTAGGAGGAGAGCCTCTTGACAAGACCTGGAAGAAGAATGATGAGGGTCCCCTCGGTATAGTATTTATGGATTTTGCGACTTATGATGAATTTGTGGAATACGGGAAATTCAATATTTCACCTGCGATATTCACACAGGCTATCATCGAGAATAACTTCAAATATACAATGAAGACCAGATAATAGAAGACTTCGTTATGGTATTAAGCTTTTTGACTGCTGCCTTATTGTCAGTTACAATGGCAGCCGAATCTCAGGATTCAATAGCTGTATCTCAGGACCCAGCCCTGCAGCATCAGGAGGAAATCCTCATAGAAAACGTACGGGAGCCTGAGGTCAAGGGATATTGGAAGAGAAAGAAATATAACCGTATCTCTTTCAATAACAATCATTTCTCGCCTTTGCATTCTTCAAGCGATATTCCTCTCAAGCTTTCTCTTGGACTTGATAAGGGAAGGAATATATTCCTTCATAAAAAGCCTATTGCCGGAATGATCAAGTTCGGACTTGATATTGGTCTGGATCTTAATTATATGTGGATGGATAAGGAAGCAGAGCATTCCGATTATGACGGTCCATCCGGATATCTGGGATCAGAACCTGTCGAGGAAAGCTCCGATATGGAAATGCTGGCAAAACTGAGTGGTCATCATATAAGTATCGGACTTGCTGCAGGACCCTCTGTGACTATTAATCCGGTCAGCAAGCTCAGAGTGTGCGGCTATGCTCACTTTGTGCCTTCAGCTTCTTTTTTCGCTCAAGGAATGTCTTTGAATGTCGGTTTTTCTCCGATGATGAAATATGGTCTGGAGGCAAGCTTCGGGGCGATAGGAGTCGGAGTGGAATATAATCACGGACTCAATACATATACCGATATGATTAACTATATCAGAGTCGAGGCAAATGACGGTGATGTATCCAATCTGTATATGGCCCGTTATTATCTTCAGTCAATGCAGATCTATATGTCTTTCCGATTCGGTAAGAAATAAGACTATTGTCTGGGAACGACGGCGCAGAAAACAAGGTCTGCATCTGAATCATTGATCAGACTATGGGTCCCACCCTTAGGGCAGTACAGGCAATCACCAGTCTGTACTGCTTTTTTTGTGCCCTCTTCCAGAATGCTCCCACGTCCTTCCAGAATAAAGATGACCTCGCAGCTGTCATCGTGAGTGTGCATTCCTATTGAAGCCCCCGGGATAAGTGTCGCTCTGGTCAGGATACGGTTCGTGCCATCGAAATACATTCTTGCCTCGAGGTGCTTTTCGCCTCCCTTGAAATTCTCCAGATGAGAGATTTCTATTTCATCTTTTCTGATAATCATAGTATTTCATTTGAGAAGCAAATATAGCCAATACCGCTCAAAAATGCTATATTTGCAGAATGGAAAGAAATCAGAATATAGAGAAACGCATCCTCTGGGTGGCTGAACGCCTTTTTCTGGAAAAGGGTTTCAATGGCACATCCACTACTGAGATTGCAAAGACTGTAGGTTGTAACCAGACTCTGATACACTATTATTTCAGAACCAAGGAAAAACTCTTCTGGGATGTGTTTTCACCCAAGGTGGAGCAGGTGCTCGAATATCTGGATGCCCCTCTTGATGAATCCATTGATTTTATGGAGCGAATCTGCAATGTCGTGGATTTCTATTTCGGAATGCTGGAACTGGACGAGCGTCTGGCGCCTTTCATTGTCAATGAACTTATAATGAATCCGCTACGCTGGGGCAAGTTCCGCGACCGTTACCTCAGAAACGAGAGCAGAAGCAGCGCATTCGACCGTTTCGAAAATATGGTGGAGGAAGAAATAAATTCCGGCCGCATCCGAAAGATAAGGCCAATTGATCTTCTGCTCAATATAATGTCCCTGACAATATCCGCATTCATAGTGGCGCCTAAGGGATTTGCCATCGGTGAATGTGATTCAAATCTTCGGAAATCCTATCTTGATGACAGGCGGGAAGATATAAAGAATCTGATAGTCAATGGAATAAAACTATAAAAATAAAGGGTCTCCGTCACGGAGACCCTTTTTCAGGATTATGAATCCTACCTTTCGTACTCGACTTTTGCACGAACTTCTGCAATGGTCTTTACGTATTCTATAACGTTGCCCCTCAAGGTATCGGCCTTGTAAGCTGCGAGAGATTCCCAGCTTTCAAAGTCAGCAAGCATAACGGCGTCGTATGAAGTCTTGCCCTCATTACGGTTAACGCCTACTTCGATGCTTTTAAGACCAGGCACGAGTCCCAGGAGGGACTCATATTTTTCCTTGACGTCTTCGGCGAGTTCCTTTGAAGTCTTGCCATCTGATGGCTTGAACTTCCACATTACACAAT
>JAEIGA010009594.1_pt1 | contig 14656 bp, 21 predicted proteins | sample 9270691 | NCBI WGS metagenome assembly JAEIGA01 (sample SAMN17057246, study PRJNA624740) | gut metagenome | biome: biome; isolation source: fecal sample | host: Bos grunniens | place: China: Xizang | collected 2019 | reverse complement strand
ATCCAAAATAAATTAACCCCGCTGAATTCCCCCATAGACCGATTAAAGGGACTATTTTACATCCCGGCTCGAACGATTGTTTGCTCATCGGGCAACGAAATGTCACATAAATGTAACAATTGGCAACGCATGAAGGCTATATAATGATACTGGCGGCCAACGTCGGCCGTACTAATTACGATTGGAGATTCGTTTGTATGAAAAAAGTTGTATGTATTGCCGAATTTACTATTTGGGAAAAACGGCTAAATCAGGAAAACCCGAAATATGAATATTATATTTCGCATGAAGAAATGCCCGACGATAGAAAATTTCTGTTCGGCGTTAATACCCGTTTCGATGTTTCGGATTTTTGGGCGCTTTATTTCAACGGCTGGTTTGACGGTATTATGGCTGATATAACGCCCGACGAGGATTCGAACGATGAAATTTAAAGCGGGCAAATTTACGGCCTTCAATTCGCCAGATATTACGATAACAAAATGGTTCGATGATTCGAACAAGGTTTGTTTTTATGATTTATATCTCAACGGCGAATATGAAGCGCGGTATGATACTTTTGAAGGGTTATTTAATAGGTTATCATTAATGATTCAATTTTTAGGGGGTTTGCCTGAATGATTTTATTTTTATCAAAAAAACAGATTCGAAATATTTCCGAATGTTTCGCGGCGCTTGAACGGGCCGAAGATTTATTGAAAAAGGCGCTTGATTTGCTCAATCGCCAGCGCGATCAGATAAAGGCGCTTGAAGCTGACAAAGCGGCATTAATCGAACGAAATGAGCATTTGAAATATATACTTCAGCGCTCAACGAATAACCCGTTTTATGTTTCCGATTATTCGGATAATATAGATTTTCCAAATTCGTCGAAAGGGGGTTGTTAGTATTCCGTAAAGGCGTACTATTGTAACATTTAGGACAATTTTTAAAACCATTTAAGACGATTTTAAAAACATTTAAAAATTTTAATTGAAATGAGGTAATTTAATTATGTTTAACGAAAAATTTAACCATTCCGCAAAGTTTACATTTAATGCTGATTCGTTGCCCTTTGTAAATCTGAATGACATTATCGCCAGCAACGGCAACGCAACTTTTACCGTTCGCGGCGTATTCATTAATAAGAAGGCGAAATTTGGGCCGCGCCCTTGTGTGATTTCCGATACGGCAAAAATCAACCTCCCGAATCATTTTGTTGATGATATTGTTGAGATTCTGGCAACGCCTGAAATGGTCGACGCGATCAATAACGGCAAATGCGGTTTTACCCCATGCCAGTATACCGACAAAAACGGGGTTGTTCGAAATTCGGGTAATTTCGTAGATATTTGATATTAACGCGTTGCGGCTGCCTGACATTTAGGCGGCCGCTTTTATCAAGTTGAATAAAAGTTGAAAGAAGGTTGAAATCATGCGATTAATTGACGCCGATTATTTAAAAAACTTACCATTCGAAAAGATGATTCACACGGATTGGGGCGATACGGCTATCCCCGTTGAAGAAATCGACAATGCCCCAACAATTTCGCGGACATTATCAATTGACATTATATCCGATGAAGATATTGAGAAATTTAAAAAGATATGGCAAGAAACAATCGACAATGCTTCGATAATTGCAAATATTAAAGCAACATGGATATATAAGGATTACGGATATAATTGTTCAATTTGTAATAATCGGGCATTGGAATTAGAAGATTACCCGTATTTATCCCGATATTGTCCGTTTTGCGGCGCTGAAATGGAAATAGAAAATTGATTTTTAATACGAATTCCGTTTATACTGAAATTGCGTATTAAAGGCGTACGCGGTAACGAATCTTCATAGAAGTCCTAAACGTTAAACCCTGAATCATTTACGGTTCGGGGTTTAATGTTTTATAATTAGTTTACAAATATTAAACGGGAGGTTTAGTTATATGAATGTCGATTCAATAGCTACAATAATCAGTTCGTTGGGTTTTCCGATCTGTTGTTGTTGTGTTTTAGGCTGGTATATAAAGAATATAACCGAAACATACAACAAACAGATTGATGATTTACGAAAAGAACATAAAGAAGAAACTTTAAAACTAACTGAAGCGATCAATAATAATACGCTGGTTATTCAAAGGTTGATTGATAAAATTGGAGATTCGGACAAATGAAAAAATCGGTTAATGAATTTATTGATTTTGTAACGGGCGCAATCGGTTGTTATTACTGGTTTGGTACATTCGGGCAAACCGCCAGCGCGAATCTATACACCGAAAAGAAAAAACAATACCCGAATTATTATACGGCGAATGATTACGCCGAACAGATTAAAAACCCTAAACGTTGTTTTGATTGCGCTGGCCTTGTTAAATCCTTATGGCTATATCCTAAATATAATGCCGCCGATGATTTAGGCGCAACGGGCATATATGGTAAATGTGCCGTAAAAGGCCCTATATCGCGCGACAAACTGAAAAAGGGTATTTTATTGTTCAAAGGCAACGACAAACAGAAAACCCATGTAGGCGTTTATATAGGCGATAATAAAATCGTTGAAGCCAAAAATCACGCCAGCGGGGTTATAAAATCCGAATTAAATAATTCATGGAAATATTATGCCGAATATTACAACGTTGATTATTCGGATGTAACGCCAGCGCCAACGCCTGAATTAAAATTTGATTCTGATATTTGCAAATTCTGTTCAGGAATAACATTAACGGTCAATACTAAAACCGATGATTTAATGTTACGTTCAACGGCTGAAATTGCCGATAATATTATAGCTTCAATGCCTAAAGGCGCTAAAGTTATTTGGCGCGGGTTTTATTCGGGTAACTGGTATCAAGTACAATACGGAAATAAAAAAGGTTTTGCATATAAGGACTATTTAAAATTATGAAAAAAACAGAAGTTTCGATTTACTGGTCAATATTGCCGATTTTACGAAAAAGGGCCGATATAAATCTAGTTGTTGGCCAACGCTCAAACTGTAAAACATACGGCTGTTTAAAATACGCATTGGAGATATTCAAGAAAACAAAGCGCCGTTTTTGTTATATAAGGCGTTGGGAAGAAGATATAAAATCGTTTCGTTCAGAACAACTATTTGCGCCGCTTCAATCGGTTGTTGTTGAATTATTCGGCGCTGATTTTACGATAACTTATTATCGACATAAGTTTTATTTAGTAAATCCCGACGGCGAAAAGATAGATATAATCGGTTATTGCGTTTCATTATCAGGCGCGGCGCATTATAAATCTGTTTCATTTGCCAATCTGAAGATTATTATTTTTGATGAATTCATCCAGCAAGCGGGCGAAGCAACGTTGCGGGATGAAAAATTGAAATATGAATCTATACTTTCAACATTAATAAGACAACGTACAGATATTTTAATTTTCTGTTTAGCGAATACGGTTAGCCGCTTTAGTTGGCTTTTTATCTATTACGGAATATCAATAGACAAAGTACAACAAGGCGACATAGTTGTAAAAGAATTGCCAACGGATGATAATGAACAAGTTTTACGCGTTGCGGTTGAATATTGTGCTTATAATGAAGCGATCGGAAAAAAGGTTTCGAAGTATACAACTTCCGATATGATTAAAAAAGGAAAATGGGAGATTTTGCAAACTTCCGATATTCCTGAAGCTAAAAATTCGATCATAAAAGAACGATTATTATTTTCTATTCATGATACCGAATCAGATATGATTATCGGTTGTTTTGTACGCCGTGAAAAATGGTTTACGATTGAAAATGAACCCGACATATTTTTGCATAGACAAAAAACCCATGTTCGCGAATTTTTAGTTCTACGTTATATTAATTATAAATCTTCTTATTTCCATTTATCCGAACAAAAGGCGTTAAATTATCATACATATAACGATATAACTTTAATGCTGGATGATATAAAAGATATGACTGATTTTGATTTTGAACGTGAATTGTTCATGGGCCGCGTTTATGCCAGCGATATGTTTGTAGCCGATACATTTAACCATTCTTATATTGAATATGGCCGCGTTTCGGCCCGTCAAATGCTATAACCGGATTTTACAAATATTAAACTTCATGTTATATATAAGTAAACTACAAAAGGGGGTTAATCTATGAAGTTATCGGACATTGTTGAATTAGCAAAGCGCGGTTATACGCCCGCTGATATTAAAGAATTGTTATCAATTCAGGAAATCGAAGCGACAACGCCGCCAGCGAAAAAAGAAGATTCAAAGCCAGAAGATTCAAAAAAGAATGAAGATTCGAAAACCGAAAACGCATTTGAAACGCTAGTAAAAAATTCATCGAAAGAAGGTAATTAATTATGCCAAATCTTATTTTTAAAACAAAAGACGCGCATGCCGTTATGAATACACTGGTTCATGAGATAACGGGCCAGAATGATATATCGGTTGTTGATACAAGTTCATTCATTTCCGCGGGTTCAAAGGTACTTGAAGCGGGTTATGATTCTATTTTTGAATCGCTGGCCGTTCTCATCGGTAAAACAATTATTGCTTCACGAAAATATGAAGGCAAATTCAAGCTAATTGCGGAAGATTCAAACGCTTATGATTATAGGGTTCGAAAGATTTCATATTATGCCCGTGATAATATCGCCGTTGGTTTTGAGAATACCGATATTTACACAAATCTGGCGGCGGGCCTTGACGATTCAGACGGCGTTGGTAGTCAGTACGAACAGTTCCCTGCGCTTTGTACTGAACGTTATTTCTATTCGGATTTTGCATGGTCAAAGGCAACAACGGAATATATTGAACAGATTAAAAAGGCATTTCAGAATGAAACCGATTTTATCAATTTTGTTAACGGCATGATGATTGAAGTTCAGAACGATATTGAATCAACCCTTGAAGCTAAAAATAGGGCCGTTGTTCTTGATAGGATTGCGGGCGTTTATCTTCAGGCCAGAACGGGCGCGATCGGCGCGGAATGCCTTGTAAACCTGACAAAAACATTTAATGAAAAGTTCGGAACGAACTATACAACAAACGAAATTTTGTCTGAACATACGGTTGAATTTCTCCAGCATTATATAGCGATGTTTAGAATTATTTCAGACAAAATGACAAACCGCTCAACCCTTTACCACGATACAATGGAAAAGGAAATATCAAACGATACATACCACGTTTTGAGGCATACCCCGAAGGATCTACAGAAATTTATTTATTATTCGCCGCTTTTCACCGAATTGAATTTGAATCTGGCAAATGTATTTCATGACGATATGTTGAAGCTGGAAAACGGCGAAGGTATACAGTATTGGCAGTCAATTACAGACCCTTCCGCAATCGACATTAAACCCGCTTTACCTGACGGCGCAACGTCAAGCGAAGTGAGAATACCGCTTGTTGTCGGCCTTCTTTTTGACCGCGACGCGTTAATGGTTTCAAACCGCTTCAACGGGGCATACGTTACGCCTTTAAACGCCAGAAAATTGTATCAAACATTGTATTGGCATTATCGTTATTCCGTTGCGAATGACTATTCCGAAAACAGCGTTTTGTTCATTATGGAAGATGAATATACCGATACATTCGAAGGCGACGGAACAGAAGTTACATTCACGTTGACAAACACGGCAAAAATGATTACTGGCGTAACGGTTAACGGGGTTGCGGTTGATTCGGATGATTATACATTCAGCGCAACAAACGGAACAATAACATTTGATACCGCGCCCGCTGACGATGCCGCAATCGTTGTAAATTACGTTTAATCAAAAGGGGTTTGAAATATGTTCGGATTCGATGAAAGGACAATTTCAATATTAGAATCAATCGGTTGCCCGTCGGTTTACTGGACAAATAAAACGATTGAATATAAATATTGGTTTCGTTCGCTTTTTCAAAAAATGAATTCGGGCTTGATATTTGAAAATCTCCCTGAAAATTGGGATAAAGATTTTTTAAAACTTTGCTTATATGTGCGCGGGTTCGTCGCGGTATTCCCGACGGCCCGCGCCGATTTGCAAGAATACGGCCCGAAGGTTGTTTTTAATCCTTGTAATGTTTCGGGAATTAATTTTTATTATCATCCGACAAAGGCGCAAATTGCAAACCCGTATTATGAAGCTGATTTGTTAATCGGTAAACAATGTGAAATCATGAAATTAACGCCAGACTATAACACAACGCTTGATATAGTCGATCATTACGCGGCGCGATTAGCTGAAGCCTCAAAAGGTTTGATAATGGGATTGATTCAGGCGAAAACCGCACATATTGAAATCGCGAAAAATGAAGCACAATCGGCAACTTTGAAAAAGGTTTACGATAAAATACAAGCTGGCGAAACGCTCGTTATTTTTGATGATATTCAGGATAACGATGAAATTATACCGACGAAAGAACCGTTTGAAAGTTGGCTAAACGATTTTACAAAAACGTATTGCGTTGATAAATTGCAAATGGCAATTTCGCAATTGCTCAATGATTTTTATACTGAGATTGGTTTGCCCGTTAATATTGAAAAACGCGAACGTTTAATTTCGGCTGAAGTTAATAATACAAACGCACAATCACAAGCCAGAATAGCGACATGGTACGAAACAATTTCCGAAGATATAAAACGAATCAATAAAAAATATGGTTTAAATATAGGGGTTCAATATGCTTTACCGAATGACAATAATGGCAATCGAACAGGAATTGAACAAGAATGATAAATCAATAGCCGATACATGGGCATTGGATAATGAACATTTTGACGTTGATACGTTATTGGCGACGATAATCAATCGGGGCGCTTCATTTGAACCGCTTTATACAAATCCCGATTATTTTTATCTTCATTGTTCATATTTTTGGAAGCGCTGGAAAAAAACATTTGATGAATGGTTTGAGGCGATGTATACAGTATACAATTGGCCTGATAACTACGATAGAATTGAACAATGGTCTGATTCTACAACCGAAAACATAAACGAAACAACAAACGATGATACGAGCAATTCAAGAACATTGGCAAGTACAGAAGTTGTTGACGGTGAAACAACGTCAAATACTACGGGTACAACGTCAAATACAACCGACAACGATGTAACGTCAATTGATTCTGTTTCGGCGTTTGATACTTCAGGTTTTTCAAATAGCGCTCAAAATGTAACAACGAATGATACTAGCGAAACGGGGTCAAGTTCAGATTCTAACACGTCAACAAATGATACAACGACAACCGAAAACGCCAGCGAATCAAACACGGGTTCATTCGATCGCGAATTTGAAGGCAGCCGCGAAAATGAAACTGTTCATGAAGGCCGCATAAGGGGAAATATCGGCGTAACGTCAACTATGGAATTACTTGAAAGACAATTAAAGGTTCGAAGCTGGAATTTGTACAATCACATGGCCGATGTTTTCTTAAAAGAATTAACATTAACAGTCTATTAAAGGGGGTTATATGATTACTGTTTTACTTGCAAAGATAATCACGCTTTTAACAACTTCATTTGCGGCTATAAAAACAAAGTTGCAAACAATGTATGATAACATTCAGCCGCCAGCGCCGCCAACGCCGTCAAATCCTATTATTACTGTATTTCATGAACAATTGATTGCTGATTCAAGCGGCGCGAAAACAGTATCATTTGATGATATATCAAATTATAATTTTGCTTATTTATATGTTCATGATTACGAACAAAACGCAACGCAAAAATATAAACATAATAGAATTATCGAATTAATTCCCTCACAAATTAGCGGAACAGTAAATTTTATGATGGGCTATTATTGGGATAATGCTAATATTAATATTGTTGTGAATAATACATCGGTTAAATGTGATAATAAAAATGTAAATCTTTGGGCAACTTTAATTGTTTGTAATGAACGTTTATTCGAGAGGTAAAAATATGATTACTGTATTACTTAAAAAAATTCTTGAAATACTTTCGGTTAATTTCAATGATATTAACGATTTACTGGATGATATTAACGAAAAATTATCACCTGACAACAACGAATAAAAGGGGGTTAAAATATGCTTTTTAATAGATTTCCTTATACAAATTTTCATGAAATGAATCTTGATTATATTCTCCAGTCAATGCGCGAATTAGATACTGAAATGAAAAATTACGTTCGAACAGTTTCGGGTAATTCATCGGGAATTATAACCGTTATCGACGGTAACGGGGGCACGGGTGAAATTGGTTTGATTCGTGATTCATTAAATGCAAATAAGGCAACAAACGCGAACAATGATAGAACGGGCCGCGATATAAGAAAATATATTTTAGGCGCTTCGATCGCTGGCAACGTTATCACATTAACAAATGCGCTTGATGAAGATATTAATTTAACCATTACGACAACAACGAATACAATCGTAATATTAACGCCAAATGAATATACACCTTCTGGCGATATTGATTTTTCAACGGTTAATATTGGCGATTCTTTATATTTTGATTCTAATAAATCAATACCGAATATCGGTACGGCGTTTAGGAATGATAATTTTATCATGCTCAAATATTTACCCGCTGGCGTTATTCCTCAGTTCGCCGCGCCGATCGTCGAAGGCCCTGACGAGATATATATCACAATACCGCAAAATGATTATGCGCTTCAGACAACAAAACTTTTTACATTCAAGATATTAACCGATAATGACCATTCGTTTGATTCTGGTTATCATTTGAAGTTAACAAGGGTTATATAATATGCCTTCATTACGCGGCGCGATAGAACAAGCACAACGAATTTGTTGGAATGAAACGATCGGTTATTATTTCGGCGGTTATCAGGATTCAACGGGTTATGATTGTTCGGGCCTTGTTTGCCGTGTTTTGCATGATAACGGGTTCAACGTAACTAATACCCGCGTTGGTACGGCCTTTTTAACGGCGCATTTGGTCAACGCGGGTTTTACTTATATTCCGTATACTTCAGGAATGATAATGAAACATGGCGACATTGTAAATATTAACGACGGTTCATACGGTCATTCATATATTTATGCCGAAAACGTAAACGGTTATTATGATTTGCCAGCGGGTACGGATTCATCACACCCAAACGACAGCGCATGGAATGTAACAACCGATATTCGATTGTTAAATTACGCGAAGGTTGAAGCATATTCGAGCAACGGAAGGCCACAAGCTGGCGACAATCCGAATTCATACGGCGCACATTGTGAAGTTTGGGTTCATCGTTTAAACCCGCAATATGTTAATAATGGTCATCCTGATAATTGCGTTGATATTTTGCGATGGCCTTATGAATATGATAGAGATACTGACGGCGGCATTTTGGCAGCATTAAAGATATTAAAATTCTACTAAAGGGGGTTTGTTATGCCTTCAATAACAATCGGAACAATGACAAAACGGATTAATTCCACAAAGCAAACATTCACGGCGGCAAAAATATTAAATGACGTGAATTTAAAACAACCTTGTTCAATGGAAAAACCCGTTTTTAAAGTTTTGAAATCAGGTTTATCAGGTTTTTATAATTATCTCCAATGGGGCAATTGGTATTACTGGATTGACGACATGACATACGCAACGAATGATATATTAACGATTCATTGTCACATTGACCCGCTGGCAACTTATAAAACCGATGTTCAATCAACTTCAGCTTTTACCCTTTTTGCGAATGAAGCAAATTGGAATAAATTATGCGATGATAACCGTTTAAACCCTGAAATGTTCAAGGCGACAAATTCAAAATATTTCGATATGTTTCCCTATGAACCGTCGAACAAGGGTTGTATAATTATGACATTTGTTCAAACGGCGTCGGTTTGTTGGTTTGCGCCGTGGGATTCACAAGGTATTGTTACGGATTGCGGTATTCATACGGCTATCATGTCATGGTATCAGTTTAAAAGATGTATGGCCGATCTGGTTAATTTTGATTTTTCTGGCGGCCTTGTTGAGATACAACAAGTTATTGCGCGATTAATGCAATCGTCAGGCGGCGGCCCGCTTATGGAAAATATACAACGAATCATTTGGTTACCGTTTGATTATGACGATTTGAAAAACGATGAAACATTAAACGCTCAAGCGCGTTACGGCCTCATGTTGGGCGGGGCGCTAGCGCCCGATGTTATATGGTATGAAATCGACCAAACCGTTATTTTGCGAAAAGCCAGTTCGATAACAATAGACATTGACCAATGTACAGACAATTTAAGGGTATTGCGAAATGACCGTTTTTTGTCTGTTCAAGTAACGACGCCGTCGGGTTATCAGAATCTTCAAACGGAACGATTTTTATACCCAACATTGATAACCGATACGTTGTATTTTGCTTGTACTATCAATATAGCCGACGGTTCATGGTGTACGAAAATTTCAATCAATAGCAATTATTCCGATACATTGGCCAGTTTTAGCGGAAATTTGGGCGTTAATCTCAAAGGTACGATTTACGACGGCCCGACAACTTCAAGCATGATTAGCGATACGGCGGGGCGCTTTGTCGGTTTCGCTTTATCCGCTGGCGTTGGTTCGGTTGTCGGCGGGGCGCTTGCTGGCGAATCAATGAATTCTTTCAAGGGTTATACAAAAGAAGGTATGAAACAATACGCTACGCATTTATCAGGCGGCGTTTCATCCGAAACACAAGCGCAAAATATAATGAATGGGATTTCTGGCATATTCCCTTCGAGTAATTTTAATTGTAATGCGCCGTCGGGTAATTACGGCGGTTCGGCTTCAGCGCTTTTCCTGACGGGTACGGCGGGCCGTTGTTACATCGTTGTTACGGTTTATGCCCCAAAATGGTTAGCCGATCTAAACACGGCCGAAACAAATTACAAAGCCTATTGTGATAGGTTCGGTTATCCCGTAAATAAGTACATGAGTCTGGCGAACGTTTCGGGTTATGTTCAATGCGTTGGCGCGTCAGTTGAAGCGGCGGGCGCTTCAGAATCTTCAATTGCAACGTTGAACAGTTATTTAAATTCGGGGTTGTACATTGAATAGTTAATGCTAAAATAAAAGTGAAGTTTTTTCACTTCCATAAAACCTTTCTTTTCTTTATGCAATTCGGGTTTGTTCAGGCACAAGCAAACCCGAATTTTTTTAATTAAATTCTTCAGGCGAACAACCTTCGAAATAGTTTTTATTTGGCGCTAATTCGCCTTCTTCTTTAATTTCAAATGCTTTAACTTTTTTCGATTTCAATTTGCGGATAACACAACCGCCAGCCGTGTGTATTTCATGGCCGTCAATATTTTGTATTGTCGGGATTCGTTCGGTTTGATAACCATTCGCGCCAATGTAGATAGCGCAAACGCCAGCGTTTATTTCAAATTCGAAGCCGTCGTTTAATTTGTCAAGCGCTTCAAATGCGTTATTCGCTTTTATTCCTTTATCGGTCAATTCTTGTTCGCGGGTATAATAAACGGGTTCATTTCCGTTCATGCCGATTATTGTTCGAGCGGGTACGCCCGCAACGGTCAATTCTAGTTCATTTTTATTATTTACTATGCCGTAGCATTTTGAATGAAGGCCCTTGAAGGCGTTACAATCTGATTCGAATTCAAAAACATCGTAATATATTTTTTCGCCGTTATTGAGCGTTACAAAAGGCGCTTTTTTATGTTTTTCCTGATTTAATGCTTCAATAGCTTTTTCGGTTTCTGGCGTTGAAATATAAAAACACGAATCCGTATCCGAATATAATATGTTTTGATAACCGATCGCGGTTATATACTCAAATAATTCATAACGGGCCGCGCTGGTTATAAATCCCGATAATACATACGGTAAAAAGTTAGAATATTTTTTATAATAATCCTTTAACCCTTCTTCGATTTCTTCTTCAGTATTGAAAGATTCTATCATCGGAAAATCATAATTTTCGCCAATAACAAATTTTTTTCGTAACGGCGACATGGAACAACAACCATATATTGAATTTATCATTTTTTTGCATTGATTCATTTCAAAAACGGCGTTTAATGTTCTTTCATCAAATTTCCCGTACTGTTCTTTTAATTCATTTGCTTTTATTTTCCATTCTGATTTACCAACGAAATATTTATCAATTACCGATGAAATACAATCGGGCAAATCAATCATTTTCATTCTATATACTTTTAATACATCGTAATCGCTCGAATTTAGCTTATATTGCGCCGCCAGAATCGCTAACGTAAAATTATCCACATAAGTTATAAAATCGCCTTCAGCGGCTATTATGCGGCCGTTATCGGTACGGCAAAAATCAAATTCAGAATAATAACATTTTGAACGTTGCAAAAACGGCATTGATATTTTTTCATCTTTTAATTCAACTTTATATATTCGAATCATTACGATCGAATAAAATTTCGGGTAATCTTCAATTATTTCTTCGATCGGTTTTTTGAAATCATGAACAGAACAATCATATATTAATTGCGGTTTGCCTAACGGCGCTTGATTTGCCCGCATTTGCGTTGGATAATGCGAACGAAAATCTCCATGTCTTATTCGGGTAACTTCGACAACTGGCGAATTATTATCGCGCAAATCGTACTTATATGATTCATTAACGCGAACTAATCTATCTTTGAAGTATCGGTTGTTGTGAGTATAACCGCCCGCATAAGCGCGTAAAACCATTTCAAATAATTCGGCGTTTAATCTGTTATTCAAAAAATAATTTTTCCTATAATATTTATCTTTTCGGCATGAATCGCGCAACGTACGGCGTATATATCCCGTTGAAGTAAACGGAATTGTTACAAGTGAATCGCGGTAATAACTCATTATTTTTTGTAAACATTCTTTCATCGCGATAACGTCGATTTTGTCATAATCTTTTTCATTTTCCGACAATTCAGAATCAGGATATAAAATTTTATCATAATCATATAAACCAATTAATTTTTTATGTTCGATTTGCATTTCTTCAGACCATTTAGCCAGCGAACAACCCGACAAGCGCAAAGAACAACGAAATTCGATCGCGCCGCGGATGAATGACAAAATCTTATTCGGGCCTTCGATAATGCCTTCATTTTGTTCCTCGTAATTCGGCAATAACATTAAATACGGTATTAGATAACTCAAATCATAACTAGCGTTATGAATATAACAAATAACCCGTTTTTTAAACTTTGAATTCGGTTTTAATTTAAGTTTTCCATATAGCTGCCTAAACCATGAAATTAATTCTTCAGGATAACGAAAAAGAAAATATTCATTATTAAATAGAACTTGAATCGAAACAATCCATGTTCGTAAATCTTCAGGCTTTTCAGCGTGATTGTTCGATGTTTCAATATCCAAACATATCGCTTCAAGACAATAACAACGGCCCTTTGCGTATGTAAAGGGTACGCCCGCAACTTTAAAAATCTTCATAGAAATTATTTTTTTCCTTTTTTATGATTTCTGTATTTTATCGGTATTGGTTTTTTATTACGAATCCGCGTAAATACTTCTTTCATTTGGTTATCCGTCATGGCCCGCGAAATATCGACATATTCAAGCGCTTCGGCCAACATATTATACCCGTATGAATCTTCTTTATCAGATTTAACCATATCGCGATATATCTTAAAAAAATTAACATACTGGTCAATCGTTAAACCCGAAAAAGTTTTTTCGCCGCCGTAATTACTCATGAAAGTTTTATATGCTTTTTCGGTTTTTTCTTTAACGCCCTTCAAAGTTGAAGTTTTTGAAGCTAGAAAATTTTCAATTACTGAATAGTAATAATGTACAAATTGCGCCGCTTTTTCTGGCGACATATCTTCAATGATTTTATTTAATTCAGAAACAGAAATAAAACGAATACCGCGGCCCGTTGTATCAGGTTTATATATACGGCCCTTTGTATTCGGGTATTCCTCATAATACTTTTTAACAAGTTGGTATTCTTGCGATATATCCGCAATTTTATGAACTTTTTCAATTTTACGCAATCGCTCATTTGCTCGTTTTATCTTAACGGCCAATTGAGTAGGCGTATATTTTTTCGGCCTTCCTTTTGGCGCTGATTTCTTCCCCTTATTAAAAACGCCCTTCGAACGTTTATTCGAAGGGTTTGTTTTACGGGTTTTGTTTGTTTTCTTTTGTTTCATCGGTTGCCCCCTTTGCCGCGATATTCAAACCGCTTTATAATCTCGTATTTATCGGCTAGCCGCCGCAAATCTTCAAACTTCATATCTGGATATTTGCGGTCTATTAAATAAATAACAGAATCAAAAACATTATCGGGTACATATTCGCCGTTCATGATTGCAACGGTAACTTTAAATATTCGGTAAACCTGAAGGGGCGTTAATTCCAGATTGCGACGGTATACATTACGGCCCATTATATCAACTCCCTTATAAAATCTTGTAATGCTTCGAGCGTAAAAAAACTAAAGTTCTTATGTTTGCGGGTATCACGGTCATACGCCGAAACGTCATAAAACAAAAAACCGTTATCATCGGTAACTTCAAAAATAGTCAATGAATAATCACATTCAGCTTTTAATGGTCCTTCAATCTTTCTCATACAAACGAATCTCCAATCGTAATTAGTACGGCCGACATTGGCCGCCAGTATCATTATATAGCCTTCATGCGTTGCCAATTGTTACATTTATGTGACATTTCGTTGCCCGATGAGCCAACAATCGTTCGAGCCGGGATGTAAAATAGTCCCTTTAATCGGTCTATGGGGGAATTCAGCGGGGT
>JAEIGA010009593.1_pt1 | contig 14657 bp, 16 predicted proteins | sample 9270691 | NCBI WGS metagenome assembly JAEIGA01 (sample SAMN17057246, study PRJNA624740) | gut metagenome | biome: biome; isolation source: fecal sample | host: Bos grunniens | place: China: Xizang | collected 2019 | reverse complement strand
TATTTCCTGAGTCACATATCCCATAAGGGACACCTCAAGAACAGCATCAGAAGGAACATCTATTGAAAACTTTCCGTCCGGATCAGTTACCGCTCCATTTGACGTGCCCTTCTCAAGCACGAATGCGCCTATGGCAGGCTGGCCGGTATGGTCAAGAACTACACCTTTTACATGATTCCGGTCATAAAGCGTTGCCCCCAACGACGCGAAAGCATTGACGCAGAGCAGCATACACACAGCCACAACAACAGTCCGACAATATTTATATACTCCCATTTTTATAATATTTGGTGCAAAGATATACCGAATAACCTTTATTTCAAAAAAAGTATGAAAAGCCCTAATTGTCCGCAGTTCTGGAGACCTCGTTCAATATTACGTTCGCTTCTGAAATTATCGTTGCCCATGGAATCCTGTTATTACTGAGATTCATGGAATTCATCTGAACCAACTTTTCCTCGAGCGGTTTAAGAATTTCCGGGCGGCCCGCATACTTCTGACGCAATATATGAACTTTCTCATACAAATGGACGAATAGCACGTATGATGGTAAACTATATTCTTGCGCGTCATGGTTATCCGATGATCGTAGTACGAAGCAGATCAAAAAAGGAATATCTTGATGCACTACACCGTGCAGACCTTAAAGTCGGTTCTGCTCCTGCAGATGGAGCCAATGCTTCGTTAAAGGATATCAGACCATTCCACAAATACATGAACAGCTTGATGACTGAGGAGATTGAGAACGATGTGCTGTTTGTTACTGAAAAGAGCAATAATGTATGGTGGTACGATGGTCAGCGAATTGTCTTCAGAACGCAGACATATGACAAAATCTTGCGTACGCTGCAGAGAGATAATCGAGCAACTCTTGCTATCCTTCAGCAGGAGGTAGGAGTGAATCGTTCAGCTTTGCAGAAGATGCTTGCAAGGCTTCAAGAAAAGAGATATGTAGAGAGGGATGACAAAGGTGGATGGAGGGTATTCATTACTCCATCGGTGTAAATCTATATGCAAGCTCGCCAATTTGGCGAGCTTATTTTTGTAAATTTTGCTTAACTCGCCAAAAACTCGCCGGAAATAAAAAAGAGAGTTGCTAAATTTGTGATTAACACATCTTTAACAACTCTCGTTTGTGCGGTGGGCGAGACTCGAACTCGCACAGGCTTACGCCCACTACCCCCTCAAAGTAGCGTGTCTACCATTTCACCACCACCGCTTGAGCTTGGGATTGCAAAATTACGACAAAAATCATAATCTGCAAATCTTTTTCAGAATTTGTAGCGGGACGCAGGATTGAACTGCGGACCTCATGATTATGAATCATGCGCTCTAACCAGCTGAGCTATCCCGCCATTATTTTAAAGAACTTTGTTGAGATAGAAGGACTCGAACCCTCACTGACAGAGCCAGAATCTGTAGTGCTACCATTACACCATATCTCAATTTGGCATCCCATTTTTAATTTGGGACTGCAAAGGTATAAAGCTTTTATTAAAATGCAAACTTTTTTACGAAAAATCTACATTTTTTATAACTTAGCCGCATGAAACGGATAAGTTTAGCCATCTTAATCTGCTTTGTGGCAATTTTGTCTGCCAGTTCTCAGCCTAAAGCGCTAGGCCTTAGGCTTGGTAATGACTGCCAGGTGAGTTATGAGCACAGCATAGGTGCGCATGCGGATTTTATAGAGGCAGACCTCGGAATGCAGTTCTATTATGGTTATGCGGTGGGTCTGAATGCAGCTGCTGCGTATAATTTTATGGTCGCCCAGCCGGGTTGGACTGAAAAGGGACAATGGGGATTCTATGCTGGACCTGCAGTCAAGGCCGGTTACGTTTGGATCGGCGGCTATGTTGCTGTGGGCGCTCAGGTTGGTCTGGAGTACGAATTTGAAATTCCTATTCAACTTTCAATAGACATCAGGCCTGCCGTGGGATTTTCTGTCGAAGGCGGAAACATAGGTCTATATGCCGCTGATGCCATTCTTGGCGCCTTGCCGTGCCTATCTGTACGGTACCGTTTCTGATGTCGTCTTGTTATTTCTCGAGCTTGTCTATATAGAGAACTCCGTCAAGGTGGTCGACTTCATGCTGAAAGATGACTGCTGTGAAACCGCTTACCGTGTCTCGGACAGTCGGAACTGCTGGGTCCTTAAGGTCTGCATATTCGATCACTACCTCCTGTGAGCGGAGCACGTCTGCGCGCATGCCAGGGACAGAAAGACATCCCTCAGGACCGGGCTCCAGTGACTCGGAAGCCCATACTATGCGGATGTTAGGATAGACCTCGAACGGCTCACCCTCCTTATCGAAACGCTGCACTGCAACTACCCTGCGGTTGATGCCGACTTGTGGGGCTGCTATACCGACTCCGTCCTGTGAGGGATGGGTTACTGTTGCGAGCATGAGATCTGCCAGCCTGCTGTAATCATCTGAAAGCAGGGCCTCTGCGGGCAAGTCATTCGAACGGGCTCTCAATATGGCCTCGTCAGCAGGGGAGTCAATGGTCAGCACACGCATGATGCTGTCTGCCTCGTGGATCAGAGCCAGTTCCTGACGGCTGAAGCCTTCAGGTTCTATACTGCAGGAATGCATTGTCATATTGATTAAAAGCATTATGCCCGCAAGGAGCGTATTTTGCAAACCGTTGATTGTCATTGTTTTATGTCTTGACAGGCGGGTAAAAATGCCTGCCTGTAATCTGCTAAAGTATTGTGAATCAAAGCGTTGTGAATTACACTCGAGTTACTGTCGTTCAAGAAGCGCGACCGCATACACCTCGCAACCCTCGCTGCGTCCCACGAATCCAAGCTTTTCAGTCGTCGTGGCTTTTACAGAGACGCGCTCCACGCCGATTCCCATGATGTCGGCAAGGCACTCCCTCATAGGGATGATATATGGGGCCAGCTTTGGTCGCTGCATGGCAATGGTAATGTCGACGTTAACCACAGACCAGCCTTGAGTCTTTACCAATGACATCACTCTGTCAAGAAGGATCTTGCTGTCTATACCCTTGAATTCATTTGAAGTATCTGGGAAATGCTTTCCGATATCTCCAAGTGCAAGTGCTCCAAGCAGGGCATCGCACAATGCGTGTATTGCAACATCGCCGTCGGAATGTGCTATGCAGCCGATCGGGCTTTCAATCAAAACTCCGCCAAGCCATAGTGGAAGTCCCTCTGCAAGGGCGTGTACGTCATATCCATTACCTATTCTAATATCCATGTCCATCATGTTTAAAGCACAAAATTAAGAAAAAAACATTACTTTTGCTTGTTAAAATACTTCGGTCCTGTACCGAAGTGATGAATGTGTAAGAAAAAGAAATGATATATGGGATTCAGTTTTAACTTTTTTGGCAAGCAGGAGGTGCGCAGGTTCAACTACCGTCCGCGCTTTTATGATCCTGAAGAAGAGGCGAGAAAGCAGAAATTCGGTGACCATTCCGCTCAAAAGAAGGAGTATGTTCCGGGGGAACTTGTGCGTGGCAGCTTCAGAGATGGCAATTACAAGGATACCCGCGATGTTACCCGAAACCAGAAATATTTGGGAATGCTGACTTTGCTGCTTTTGTTTGCGGTTGTGTTTGCACTCTTCAAGTATTTCCCGATGCTTCTTGAATCAATGGAGCAGGAAAGAACAAGGATGGAGATGCAGCAGAATGCTCCAGAGGATGACAAGCCACGTATTGAAGACCCATTTGAAATTGTATATCTGAATTAGCAAGTAGATGGATATAAGGATATTACCAAGTAATATAGCTAACATGATCGCTGCCGGCGAGGTTGTTCAGAGACCTGCATCGGTGGTGAAGGAGCTGGTCGAGAATGCCGTCGATGCTGGTGCCGATCAGATTACCGTAGTCATACAGGATGCCGGAAGGACGCTTATCCAGGTTATTGACAACGGCTGCGGAATGTCTCCAGATCAGGCTGTCCTGTGCTTTGAGAGGCATGCGACCTCTAAGCTGCAGTCTGCGGAGGATCTGCATAATATCTTGACTTTCGGTTTCCGTGGAGAAGCGCTTGCTTCGATAGCGGCTGTGGCTGAGGTGTCGCTAAAGACTCGCCGAGAGGAGGATGAAGTGGGTTGTGAGGTGGTGTTTGCCGATTCGCAGCATGTGTCTACAGAAGAGGTGGCCACTGCACGTGGAGCCAACTTCTGTGTACGCAATCTCTTCTACAACGTTCCAGCAAGAAGGAAGTTCCTCAAGTCAGATAGTGTGGAGTTCAAGCATGTGGTTTCTGAGTTCATCAGAGTAGCTCTCACAAGACCTGATGTCGGGTTCACCTTGACTCATAATGGTAAGGATGTCTATGTGCTCAGACCTGCCAAGTCTCTGAAATTCAGAATTCAGGATGTACTTGGTGCTGCAGTTGCAAACGAAGTGGTGGACGTTCATGCCGATACGACAGTTGTTACTATTGACGGATATATCGGACGTCCTGCCTCAGCGCGCAAGGTGTTGGGTAATCAGTATCTGTTTGTCAACGGACGCTTCTTCAAGAGCCCATATCTGCACAAGGCAGTGATGAAGGCATACGAAAATCTTCTTCCAGAGGGCGTTACACCTTCATATTTCCTATATCTAAATATCGATCCTCAGTCGATCGACGTCAATATTCATCCGACCAAGACGGAAATCAAGTTTGAAGACGACAGCGTTGTCTTCCAGATTGTGTATGCATGCATCAAGGAGGCTCTTGGCCGCAACGCCTTTGGAGAGAGCATTGATTTTGACCGTGAAGGGGCTGTTGAGATTCCTGCATTCAGCCAGAACTTTGATGAATTCAGGTCTGTAGGTGAGCCTCAACTCGGTCTGGACGAGTCGTTCAATCCGTTCGACAATGACGGTTTCCCTTCAATAGATTCTCCATATTCCAATACATTCAGCTCCGGAAGGCAGCCTGCTCAGCAGGAAGATCTTTGGAGTTCCGAGCCAGGCCAGGCATACACCTATCCTGCGGAGTCGGGCTACAATGCCGGCCAGTATGTGGCTCAGAGAGATGACTACGGCAAGTTGTTCGAAGATAAGATCGCTCCAGGAAAGTCGGTGCTGGTGCTTCAGGGTAAGTATATAATGACGACTTCCCGTAGCGGCCTTATGGTCGTAAATGTAAACAGGGCGATGGAGAGAATTATGTATGACCGTTTCCTTGAGGCGATGTCACAGAACGCGCATGTGACTCAGACTGCGCTTTTCCCAGTGACAGTGCAGGTCGGGGTCGAGAATATGTGCCTGTTTGAGGAGCATTCGCAGATGCTTGCCGCTCTCGGATTCGACATCTCACCATTCGGCGTCGACACGATTGTGGTGAACGGCGTTCCTGAGGGATATAGCGCTGAGGCGGGAAAGGTTCAGACCATGATTGGCGACCTGCTGCTGATTCTTGCGGAAGACCACAATGCTCTTCCGGAGATGATGATGTCCAATATGGCGTCAAAATTTGCCCGTTTGGGATCTTTGAGCGCAGATCAGCTTACCAATCCTATGGAGGCACAAAGATTGATAGATAGTCTCTTCGCTTGTGAAAATCCGGAGTATACCAGCTCCGGTCGACGCATTGTGTCGATAATGCCTATTGAAGAAATCGATAAAAAATTCTAATTATGAGAAACCTCACACCGGCAGTAAAGAATATAATCATCATCAACGCTGTGATGATGTTGGCAGCATACCTCAAGCAGACATTGATGTTTGAGTCATTTGCTTTGTTTTTCCCGGCTTCGCCATATTTTAAGTTCTGGCAGCCCGTCACATATCTGTTTATGCACGGTGATTTCTTTCACCTGCTGTTCAATATGTACACATTGTACATCTTTGGAACGGTCCTTGAGCATGTGTGGGGCGCGAAGAAGTTCATGATCTTCTACTTTGTGACAGGAATCGGTGCTGCTCTTGTGCACATGGGCGTGATGTGGCTTGAGTTTAACAACCTTGTCGAGTCGCTCGGAATGCTTCCTGCCGAGGCTGCGGCAAAAGCAAAGGAAATCGTAGCCAACGGACATGCAATGGCTCCTGCAGGATTTGATGCAGTCCAGAGATTCCTGTCAGTCCCTACAGTCGGTGCTTCAGGAGCGATTTATGGCGTCCTGATGGGATATGCGATGCTTTATCCGGATTCTATAATGAGGCTTCTTTTCCCGCCTGTAGCGTTGAAGGCAAAGTGGTTCGTCCTTATCTTTGCTGCAATCGAACTGCTTCTTGGAGTATCATCATCGGGCTCGGGCATTGCTCATTTTGCTCATCTTGGAGGTCTTATATTCGGTTTCCTTCTCCTGATGTATTGGAAGAAGACCCATCAGTTGTACGGTAGATATTAATAGAAATATATGAACACAGAAATACAGAAAGCTGTAGAGGTGCTGCGTCAGGGTGGCGTGATCCTTTATCCTACAGATACAGTCTGGGGAATAGGTTGTGATGCCACAAACCCTGAGGCGGTAGCAAAGGTATTTAAGATCAAGAAGCGCGAAGACAGTAAATCTCTTGTGCTGCTTGCAAGCGATATGGACATGATCTGCCGTTATGTGAAGGAAGTTCCGGAAATGGCGGTTCAACTGGTTGAGGTGAATGATAAGCCGATGACCATCATCTACCCAGGTGCGGTTGCTGGTCCTGAAGGTGATATGAAAGCCTGCCGTCACTGTCTGGCTTTCAACGCGGTTGCAGAGGATGGAACTGTGGGCATTCGTGTGCCTATGATGGACTTCTGCACTCAGCTTGTAGCAAAGCTCGGCCGTCCTATAGTGTCGACTTCGGCTAACATTTCAGGTGAGCCGACTCCAAAGAACTATGCGGAGATCTCAGAGGAGATAAAGTCTGCCGTGGACCATGTCGTGGAGCCTTCATTAGAGAAGGGGGCAACAGGCCAGTCATCGTCGATCATAAAGGTCGGTCTTGATTACTCGATTGAAATCATCAGGAAATAGAAGACCTGATATGTGCCATTGCGGCGCTTGTATCGGACGCTATAAGTGGTGAAAATATACAGCAGCGGCGGCCGTCAAGGCGGCCGTTTCTGTTCTCAGGCGTGATGCGCCAAGGTGAACAGGGATGAAACCTGCTTCCAGCGCCATCTCAGCCTCTTCGTGAGAAAAGTCGCCCTCTGGGCCGATCATGACGATGATGTCGCGACCCTCGAATTCGATAAGTGCATCCTTGATGCTTCTGCGTGGAACCCTTTCGTCTTCGAAACAATATGCGATCAGCCTCAGCGTTCCGTCATTCCCGGCCTGAGCGGGAATCCCATGCTTCTGAATGAACTCCTTTACGCTGACAGGCTCATCGACTGCAGGAACCGTTGCCTTGAGTGACTGCTTTGCTGCGCTGACAAGAATCTTCTCCACGCGCGGAGTCTTGAGTACCCGTCTTTCGGAATGGTCTCCTATGATAGGGGAAAGTCTGTCGAAACCTATCTCGCATGCCTTCTCGGCAAACCACTCATAGCGGTCATTATTCTTGGTCGGGCAGACTGCAAGATGCAGGAAATAGGGATGTGTTCCCCAATCCGAAATGCTCTCCAGAACAGTTGCTTCAACTCCCTTGTGACTGTCCGAGATGATGCGGCACCTGTACAATGTTCCGCATCCGTCAATCACGGAGATCTCATCACCACAGCGGTGTCTGAGCACTTTCACGCAGTGGCCGGACTCGTCATGGTCAAGTCTGCAGATGCCGCCTTCTATGTCACGGGAGTAGAAAAGTTCCATATTAAAATCTTGAATTTGCGGTGCAAATATAATCAATTTGCTAATTTTGTAATGCGAACACAACGATAAGCTTTCAATATGTATATAGGTCTGATATCAGATACTCACGGTGTATTCAGCGAGGAGTTCAAGGCTTTTCTGGAGCCTGTGGACGAGATATGGCATGCCGGCGATTTCGGAGGCGGGCTGGAACTGGCTGCGGAGATCGCAAGGTTCAAGCCGTTGAAGGGCGTGGCCGGCAACTGCGACGACTGCAAGCTTCGCTTTGACCATCCTCTACATCGGGTCTTTGAATGTGGAGGGCTCAAGGTGCTGATGACTCATATCGGAGGATATCCGGGAAGATATGATTCAAGGGCAAGAAAACTCATTAATGAGCATCGGCCCGATGTGTTTGTCTGCGGCCATTCTCATATCCTGAAAGTGATGCGTGACCCGTCATACGACGGGATGCTGGTAATGAATCCGGGAGCTGCTGGAATACAAGGGTTTCATCTGGTGCGTACTGCGCTAAGGTTTCATATAGACGGGGGTCGGGTGCACGATATGGAAGTTTTTGAACTGGACCGATGATTTAGCCCGTTTTTTCTTGCACATTAACAGGCTTTTCTCTAACTTTGAAGGAGTATTAAGTTTAATTTAAATTTGAATTGCTATGAAAAAGGTACTTATGTCAATGGCAGTCTTAGCTGCAATGGTTGCATTTTCTGCATGCTGCAACAACAATAAGAAAGCTGAGGAGAAGCCTGCTGAGGCAACTGAGCAGTGCTGCAAGGATAAATGCTGCAAGCCTGAGGGCGAGTGCGCAAAAGAGGAAGGATGCTGCAAGGATCAGACTACTTGCAATGAGTGCCCTGATTGCCCGGCAGCAGCGAGCGAGAAGTCAGAGTAATATACAAGACTCGACTGCGGAAATCCGCAAATCAACTATAGAAGATATTGTCGCAAGGCAATATCTTTTTTTAACTGGAAATCAAAGAATATGGCAACAGTGAAGACTAAGACAGTGTGGTTTTGCAAGGAATGTGGAAACGAGAGTCCCAAGTGGATGGGAAGGTGTCCTTCGTGCGGAGAGTGGAACTCAATGGTTGAAGAGACCGTGGCAACAGGTAAGAAGACCCCCGCTGCGTCAGTATCCGTTCCCGGATCCGGACATAAGCCGATGCCTCTGGCCCATATAGACTCTTCTGTGGAAAACCGCATATCTCTGAATAACGGAGAGGTGGACAGAATCCTTGGGGGTGGTCTTGTCGAGGGGTCGCTTGTCCTCATCGGAGGAGAGCCGGGAATCGGAAAGTCCACTCTTTCTCTTCAGATTCCTCTTCATTGTGCCAACCTGAAGACTCTCTATGTCACTGGTGAGGAAAGTGCCAGACAGGTGAAGCTCAGAGCTGCGCGTATCGGAGGCGATGACTCCAACTGCATGATCTACAGCGAGACTCTGATGGAGAATATCATCGCAGAGGCGCGTGCAATGCTTCCGGACCTTATGATTGTCGACTCTGTGCAGACCATGTACTCACAGTCTGTGGAGTCTTCTCCCGGATCGGTGACACAGATAAAAGAGACTGCTGCCATGCTCCTCCGTTTTGCTAAGGAGACCGGTGTTCCGGTGATTCTTATCGGTCACATAACTAAAGAAGGAAGCATAGCGGGACCTAAGATCCTTGAGCATATCGTAGATGTCGTCCTTCAGTTTGAGGGAGATAACAGAGGAACATACAGGCTTCTTCGCAGTATAAAGAACCGATTCGGTTCGACATCGGAACTTGCTGTGTTTGAAATGACCGGAAAGGGCTTGCGTGAGGTCAGCAATCCTTCGGAGATGCTTATCCCGATGCATGAAGAAGGACTTAGCGGAGTTGCTGTCAGCGCCATGCTTGACGGTACAAGGCCTTTCCTTATCGAAGTTCAGGCACTTGTGAGCTCGGCTGCTTATGGCACGCCTCAGCGCAGCGCGACCGGATTCGATGTGCGAAGACTCAATATGCTGCTGGCTGTTCTTGAGAAGCGCGCCGGATTCAAGCTGAGCATCAAGGATGTGTTCCTGAATATGGCTGGCGGGCTGAAGGTCAGCGACCCGGCATGCGACCTGGCAGTCATCTGTGCTGTACTTTCGTCCAACTTTGACTTTCCGATACCGGCAGACACCTGTTTTGCCGGCGAGGTCGGTTTGAGCGGAGAGATTCGTCCTGTAGCTCAGACAGACCGTCGTGTGATTGAAGCTGCAAGACTTGGCTTCAAGCGAATCTTCGTTTCAAGCTTCAGCAGCCTTGAGGGTGTCAGCGCGCAGGATCTCAACGGAATTGAAATAGTCAAGGTTTCTGATGTCCCGGCTCTTTGCCGATCGTTGTTCAAGGGCAATTAATTCAGCTTTGCCAGTTCAAGCATTATCTCGTCCAGAAGATTTCGGACTTTCCATGATGGCGAGGTGCAGTTGTTGACCATTATGGAGAATATTATCACTTCCTTGCCGGACCCTTTTTTCGGTAGGATATATCCGCTATAGCAACGTACTCCATTCATTGAGCCGCTTTTGGCTTTGATGCGTACTCTTGTTTCTCTTGGCACCTCCTGCATGTTGTATTTCAACGTTCCGTTGCCTCCGGGGTAAGGGAGGGTTTCAAGATAGTGGGCATAATAGGGAGAGTTTATCATCCCACGTAGAAATCTGCATAGGAAATCCGAAGATATATGGTTCTGCCTTGACAGGCCGCTTCCATCCTTTATCCTATAACCATTTTTAGTGCTGACTTGGAGCTCTGACAGGACTTTTTTTGTTGCAACGTATGAAGAGTCATAACATGCACTTCCTGTCATTTCCTTGCCCAGTGTGCGCATCAGCGTTTCAGCATATACGTTGTTGCTGATGTGGTTCGTTTCAAAGATTATCTGCTTAAGAGTCGGAGAATAGGTCTTTCCGAGCCACTTCATTTTTCCGTGACATGTCCAGCTGCGGTCTAATCTGAAGTCGCCCACTCCTGTGCATGTGATGCCATTCTCTTCAAGGTGTTTTTTGAAATGATATGCACAGGTGTACTCCGGGAATTTATTGCTGCCGTCAAGTCTGGCGTTCTTTCTGTCAACCCCCAATGTGCCTCTTATTTCTGCTACTGGCGCAAGTTCGGTGGTGGACATGACCAGCATGTTTCCCGTTCCTTCTTCTCCAGTATAGCAGTTATATCTGAATTCCATCCATGGCGCTTGCGGGTATGAAGGCGCAATCTCGAGCTTGTCACCGGCTTCTGCTCCGGCCGATACTTTGAACGATTGCATGTTTTCATAGAACATAAGCCCCGATGATCCCGCACCATAGTATGTCCCGACGTCTTCTATAAGCCAGGTCGGGTGTTCGAGCATTGAGTCAAAATATCTTCCGTCACCGATGATGCGTCCCTTGATGTTTCTTATTCCGAATCTTCTCAGCATTGCTGTCCATTGGGCGAAGATCTTCTCCACCGGGGTTGCAATGGAATCTTTCGATCCCAATGTCGGATCTCCTCCTCCAATGATGTAGACATTGCCGTTGAGTGTGCCGTCTATGATCTCACCATCATAAGCAAGAGTCGTCTCGAACCGATGGTCTGGCCCAAGTCTGTGCAGGGCTGTTCCTGTGCTGATGAGCTTTACGTTGGAAGCCGGTGCAAGCATCTTGGAAGAATTGATGTCCACGACTTTCTTGCCATCTCTTGTCATTGCACAAATGCTGATGACGGCTTGAGATCCGATCTGCTTGTTGATCAGGGTCTCTATTGATTTCTTTGCTGACTGCTTTGAGGTCTGCGTGGCATTTGAAGTGAGTGCTGCGGCAGGGGATAAGGCAATCAGAAGAGTCAGTAATATCGTGAGTACAGAGTGTTTCATTGCTGTAAGATAACCAGACAACAAAAGTAACATTTAGAAATGACAAATAAAAAATGGACGGCTGAAATTCAGTCGTCCATCATCTGTCTGGCAAGTGAGATTATGCCTGCTTAGCTACAACAGAGCTGAGCTTCTCGCAAAGAGCGTCAAGCTTCTCGAACATCTCCTTTGTAAGAGCAGTATAGAATGCCTTCTTCTGTCCCTCTGGATGATTTGCCTTATACTTGAGTTCGTTGTAGAGGTCTACAGCCTCGTCGATAATCTGTGAAATCTCGTCAGCATCCTTATGTGGATTGAGCGCTACGAAAAGTGCGCAGTCATCAATGAATTCTCCAACGAAGTACTCGATGTCTTTCTTAAAAACTCTAAGGTTCATGATTAATACGTATTAAATGATTTTTGTTATAACACGGCAAATATAGGATTATTTTGCTGAATACAGTGCTGATTGCTGAAAAAAGTGATGCGATCAATAGCAGAGGCGGCATGCCTTGATGAGCCTGTAGGAGCCTTCGTAATAATCCTTGCTGCCCGGAATAAGGGAATTGACACGGACTAGATGAGATGAGTGGATGATCTGGCCGTTTCCCAGATATATTCCCACGTGTGTGACACGTCCTGTCTCGGTGTTGCCAAAGAATACGAGGTCTCCACGACGGAGGTTTGCTATCGCGGCCTGAGCCTTTTCCTTGGTGTAGCTGGATTTGACCTTAGATTCTGGAACGCCAGCTATGTCAGGGCGTGGAACAGTGATCGACTTTCCGCAAAACACCTGTTGTGATGCATTCCTAGGGAGCAGTATGTCGTTCATCAGGAAGCTGATGCGTACCAGTCCGCTGCAGTCTACACCTTTAGAGGACATTCCGCCCCAGAGATATGGCACTCCGCGAAGTTTCATTGCCTCTCGTATGACAGATTCGATCTGTTCCTTGCTGACAAGTCCTTCTGAGCCTTGTCCCTTGTGGATCCATGTGCGCTGTCCCAGAACCTTCACATCTTTCTGGTATGTCCAGCCCTTTACTCCTGAAGGAAGCATCACTTCCACCCAGTTGTCTTTGGTTGAGCGTACTCCGTCCTTTTCCACGATTCTCATTACATCTCCACCCACAAGGTCGCAGATTGTCTGACTGTTTCCGTCGGGTGAGGTATAGACATGGCCATATAGTGCGGTGAATATGTATTTCGGTGCCTTTTCATATGCTTTGATCTGCTCTTGTTTCATCTCGACCAAAGTCATTGATGTCGTCCAGGCCTTGTAAGGCTGTGGGGAAACGATCTCTCTCCAATAGCTCTTCTGTCCTGTGATTTCCACAACGGTACCCATAAGCTCCTGTGTTTCAAGAGCTGATTCGTAGTTAGGCAGCACTCTCATGTAGCATGTTGAGGTGTTGACCACTGCCATTCTTTTTTCCTGGGCCCCTGCCGTCAAGCACAGTAATGCTGCTGCAAGAACAATAAATACTTGTCTCATAGTGTTTTATATTATTTATAATATCTTCCTTGCCATGTGTTTCTTTCTTCCAATCGTCTGTCCAACAGTCTCAATATCTCCACATTGCGGATCAGGCCCCAAGGCGTCTCGTTTACAAAGCGAGGCGGCACCTCTCCGACAAAACGCTCGATGCTCAGGTCCGGTCTCAGTCTCTCCAGCATGTCTGTGAAGAAATCTATGTATTCGTCAAGGCTGAATCTTTCGAAATCCTCCGGCTTTTCCGCATACTCCTGTTCCATGCGTGTGCCTTTCACGAATTGCAGCTGGTGGAACTTGACCGAACGTATCGGAAGACTGTTGATCATCTCGCATGAGTCAAGCATCATCTGTCTTGTCTCTCCCGGGAGGCCGAGAATGAAGTGGACTCCTACATCTATGCCCCTCGCTGCCGTCATCTCCACTGCTCTCCGAGCCGTCTCGAAGTCATGTCCGCGGTTGATGCGGTTGAGCGTCTGGTCGTAGCAGGATTCGATGCCATATTCCACGATGACCACATGGTCCTTGGCAAGCTCCTGCAGGTAGTCCAGCTTCTCCTCATCGACACAATCCGGACGGGTGCCGATCACTATTCCTACCACCTGAGGATGACTCAGCGCTTCCGTGTAAAGTTCCTTCAACTTTTCCAAGGGAGCATAAGTGTTTGAATATGACTGGAAATATGCAAGATAGTGCTCTGTTGTACGGTAGCGGACCTTGTGGAATCCGATGCCCTCGTCAAGCTGCTGGTGAAGACTCTTGTGTGCGGTGCTGTATGACGGATGGAATGCGGCATTATCGCAATATGTGCACCCTCCTCGTCCTACCTTTCCATCTCTGTTCGGACATGTGAATCCTGCATCCAGCACGATCTTCTGCAGACGCTCGCCATACTTGCGCTTGAAATATCCGACGAAAGTATTGTAGCGTTTCCCTTCAGGGAAGGAATATGTACAGCTGTCTTGACTCATATCACACAAAAGTAGTTGTTATTTCCCTAACTTGCAAGTCAGATTTAGCGTCCATAATGCGACGAATGTTGGAAAAAATGATTACATTTGCCAAATTTTAGATACAAGATGGATACTTTTACAAACTCTCCGATTATTGAAGGACTTACCTTCGACGACGTATTATTGATTCCTGCGCATTCAGAGGTTCTTCCAAGAACTGTGGATGTTTCTTCTAAGTTCACGAGAGATATCACTCTCCAGACTCCTATCGTTTCTGCAGCAATGGACACTGTCACTGAGGCGGAGCTAGCAATCGCAATGGCTCGTGCCGGCGGTATCGGCGTTATTCATAAGAACATGTCGATCGAGCAGCAGATGAATCAGGTCCGTCGTGTTAAGAGAGCAGAGAACGGTATGATCTACGACCCTATCACTATCCATCCTGATGCAACTGTGGGTCAGGTGCTTGGAATGATGGCTCAGCATCATGTCGGTGGTATTCCAGTGGTTGATGACAACGGTTTCCTTGTGGGTATCGTGACCAACCGTGACCTTCGTTTCCAGAGAGATCCGAAGATGCCTGTGTCAGAAATCATGACAAAGGAAAATCTTGTTACAGCTCGTCAGGGCATCAGCCTTCCTGACGCAACAGAGATT
>JAEIGA010009592.1_pt1 | contig 14657 bp, 17 predicted proteins | sample 9270691 | NCBI WGS metagenome assembly JAEIGA01 (sample SAMN17057246, study PRJNA624740) | gut metagenome | biome: biome; isolation source: fecal sample | host: Bos grunniens | place: China: Xizang | collected 2019 | reverse complement strand
TATTTACGCTCATATCTGAGACCTCCCTTAGTTTTAATTAGTTTTAATTTAGTTTATATTTTAAATATTGCATATGCCTTGGCATATGGTATAGAGGGGGAAAATTATCCCCTCAATAAGCTACACAGTTCCTTTACATCTGCTCTACCCATTAAAGAAGTTCTACCATCTTTAACATATGACTTGATTACATCTGCTTGACAATTAATACACTTACCTCTGAACTTATCAGTAAAAGTATCAAATTTATCTGCATAAGCCACAAGCTCTTTATTATTATCAAGGTATTTAACCCAAAGCATTATGTAAAACGGTGTTAAGTAAGAAGGCGAAAGCCTTTTACCATTTATGATGATGTGGTCAACTTTCTTACCTTTACCACATTTATCACCATTTACATCTCTTTTTACAGATTGATAGATATTTTCTATACTATCAACCCTTCCAAAGAATGAGGTATGTGCATAAAATGCACTAAACCTCTTATCTCCTGCACTAGAACATTCTAAATTTCTAAGAACCATTTTTCACCGACCTCCTCAATTTTTCTATTCACTTCCGACATCTGCTCATCAGTAAAAAGTTCACCAGTATATACACTCATAAACCTTTCACAATCAGATAACCAAACAAACTCAAATACTTTATTATCAAACATACAAAATCACTCCTTTTAATTAAAATTTATACTTATAAAATTGCACTCTCTCTTGGAGAGTGCTAGAAGGGGAAAGAGTGCTTAATAAAGCACTCTCTTGAATGTGTTCTTTACTAAAAGAACATCATCACTTGTGAAGAAATCAACCTCAACTTCACCAGTTGTTGTAACACCTTCAATTCTAACCATATCAGAACTACTGTAAGTTTCTACCTTACTAACTTTAGCAAAGTCAAACATAGGTGTTCTTAACTCATCTCCAACTTTAACCTCACTTGGAGCAACTGATATGAACTTATCACTTTGAGTTAATTCCTTTTTAGATTGAGCCTCCATATTAGCTAGACAATCCTTACATAAACCTTTACCAGGTATTGTTACAACTCCATGAAGTTCCTTTCCACATAAAGAACAAGTCTCTTTAGATTTAGACTCATGTTCCTTAACGATAGACTCCATTTGGTTGATAAGGTCTATAAGCTCCTTAATCTCAACTCCAGATGATTGGTTCATTATCATCTCATCTAACATCTCTCTTAAAACTAATAATTGCTCTTTCATGGCAACCTCCTATATCGGCAAGCACGACCACTCACCACCTAAGCTCTATGGCTTTTATTCATACTTCAAATATTGCACACTTTGTGTGCTAGGAGGGGAGAAAATGCTTTTAAATGTTCGTAACGTGCCGATTATTTACTATGATATGAGAGAATTTATGTGAAAAATGATTAGATTTACCTTGTCGAAGATAGCTTTAGCTATCAAGACTTAGACCTAAAAGGTCTAACAATAACGTGTAGTAATTATTTGTTTAAACATATTAAAGAACATGTAGATAACATGAATATTGATGTGTAAAAAGCATATATTGGGCAAATGTGGGTGTTTGGACTGAAAATGGTCTTAGTTTGAACTGAATTTGATAGGGGCGTAGCCCCACACATGAGCTCCACATGGTGGGAGGTCATTTGTCTGCATTTGCGAAGAAAATGCACAACACTTAACATTAATCTTTCTCCACATGGCGAATGCTTGTGGGTGTGGATTCCACACGGAGAGCTTTAGCTCGACCTTGAAGGCTTTGGGCGAGTGTCCTTGTGGGACACGTTGGGCATGGTGGAACGAAGTGGAACAGGGACGTGAGCAAAGCGAACATGAGTGAATCTGCACTTTGATTCACGAAAGCCCTCTGCAAGAGCCCCCTAAAAATTTTCTTTGAAAATTTTGACACACACGCAAACACGTGGCTCTGCACCCCCGGGGTGCGTGAGACATGGAACAAATGTGTAGTTTACATTTGTTGTTTGTGTTGTGGGGGGGGAGGTAGCAGAAAACAAAACACATCACATTCCCTAGAGCATGTATAGACACCCCCGGATAGCATGTAAGTACCTTTAATTTGCCAAATGTTACCAAGTATGATAATATATACATATGTTTAATATGGAGGGGAATTATGAAGGACAAATCAATACAAAGATATTATGCAATACGTGAAGGTAGGAGGATTGGAGTTTTCTACAAATGGAGTGATGCTAAACAACAAATTGAAAACTTTAGTGGAGCAGATTATAAAGTGTTTGACAATGAGGAAGATGCCAAAGAGTGGGTTAAGAGGAAACATGCCGGTATTAATTGTAGCGAATGCACAAGTAGGTTTGTTGACAAGGAAGAATTAGAGAGAATATTAAAACATGCATACAGAAATAGGTAAAACTATCGAACACAATCGAACATTGGGTTAAATTTAATTTCACGGTCTTGACAAGGAAAATTCAGAAATGGTAAAATGGGGGAGAGAGAAAGAGAGAGGGGGTCAACACTTGAGAAACACGTGTTGGCTAAAGCCAAAAACAATCTTTCCTTCTTGATGAGTTTACGAATCAAGGTTACGAAGTAACTAAACAAATGTAAGAGAGTGTTAAGTAGAAGTCTGCCTATTTTTAAATAGGTATTTTTTATTGCCAAAAATGGTACAAATATGGTATTATTTGGATATGAGTGTTTGTTTCACCTATCGGTGAAATTGATTCTATCGAATCAAAAGAAAGAAAGTAAAGGGAGTGAGAGAGTGTATTTAGATTTTGTAATGGGAGAAGTAAGAATAAATCTTACAATTTCTTTTGGTAACTTGTTCGAACGCTTTAAGCGTAAGAAAAAAGCCGATACATATGAGGCTACAATTGCCGATACATATGCCGATACAAGTGCCGAAATATATGAAGAAGAAGAAATAAATTTCTATGATGTGAAGAAAGTAAATGAAATACAAAAACAAGCAGATAAATTTTCAAATGAATTAAAGCTTGATTCAAATGGATTATATGATGTACCTCCAAATTATAAGAATGAATTAGAAGAATTTATGTCTGATGTGGAAATTATAGATGATGCTTATGAGAATGCTATGCAATCTAAATTAGAGCGTGTTAGAGGGTATTAAGCATGAGTACAGTATTTACACATAATATAATTATATTCTTACTTGGAATACTTGTAGGTATTTCAATAAGAGATTTACATTGGAGGTTCTAGTATGTCAACAGATATAACGGTACTTGATACCAAATTGCAACGTTTCGTACATCTATATCTAACTGGTGCTTACACTAATAAGGAACTTGCAGGACTTATGGATGTTCATATCAATACGATATACACTTGGATAAATAGAGAAGATGTGCAAATGGTTATAACAGATATGCAAAAGAAAGAGCATGAGGCAGTTGAGATAAGACTTAAATCTCTTAGAGCAAAAGCTTTAGAGAAAATGAATGACCTTATGGATTCACCTATAGATGGCGTAGCTTTCCAAGCATGTAAAGATGTCCTTGATAGAACTGGACATAAAGCTAAAAATGAAGTCAAAGTTGAGAAAACTGTTAAAACTATCGAAATGCAACTTAAAGACCTTGCAGATAACATACTTACAGATGTTGATTTTGTGGAGGTTGATTGATGAAAAAGTTAAAAATCTTAGAATTATTCGCAGGAACTCGTAGTATTGGTAGAGCTTTTGAAGCTAACGGACACGAAGTATATAGTGTTGAATGGGATAAGAAACATAAGGATATAGATTTATATACTGATATAAACGAACTTACATCTGATTATATTTTAGAACATTTCGGTAAACCAGATATAATTTGGGCATCTCCAGATTGCACAACATATTCAGTTGCAGGGTGTTGGTATCACAGACCAAAGATTGATGGTATAAATATTGCAAAAACTGATTATGCTAAGTTTTGTGATAAAACAAATGCACATGTTATAAAATTAATAAAGGAACTTGAACCTAAGTATTATTTTATAGAAAATCCAAGAGGATTACTTAGAAGTGCAGATTTTATGTCCAATCTACCTCGTTATACTATTACATATTGTCAATATGGTTCTCGTTTTATGAAACCTACAGACATATGGACTAATCATCCAAACCCAAATTTCAAACCCATGTGTAAGCCTGGTTCAAAGTGTCACGAAAGTGCTCCTTCTGGCACACATAAAGGTGTTCAATCTTCAAATTTAACAAAGGTTGAAAAGTCCAAAATACCTCCACTATTATGTGAACATATAGTAAAAATAAGTGAGGTGTAATAAATGAACAAAACACAACTACTTTTAAAGCGAATCAAAGAAGATAGACCATTCTATTTAGAAAAATTCCTAAAGATAAGAAATAAAGAGGCTAAGTTAATACCTTTTAAAATAAATGATGCACAAGAGATGTTTGAAGAAGAAATCAAAAAGTGTGAAGAAAAAGGTATACTTAAAAGATTTATAGTTCTTAAAGCAAGACAGATGGGATTTTCCACTTATTCAGAGGGATATATATTCCATAACACAACAACAAATACATTTACCAATTCAATGATAATAGCCCACGAAGAAAAGGCTACTCAAAACTTATTTAACATGTCTAAACTTTATTATGATGAACTTCCAGTTCCACTTAAACCAATGATTAAATATTCAAATGGTAAGGAGTTAGTTTTTGAAAATCCAACAAATGACCCACACGAAAAGAAGAACAACCCAGGTCTTAGGAGCAAGATAACTGTATCAACTGCCGGAACGGTAGAGGTTGGTCGTTCGGCAACAGTTCACAACCTACATGCCTCCGAAGTCGCTTTCTTCCCAGATGCAGGGACAACAATGCTTGGACTTTTACAATGTGTACCAGATACACCTAACTCATGTGTAATACTCGAATCAACTGCAAATGGTGTTGGTGGTTATTTCTATGACATGTGGCAAAAGGCTTGTAGGGGAGAGAATGATTTCATCCCACTATTTTACCCTTGGTTCACAGATAGAACCTATACTACGCCTTTTAAAGATGAACAAACCAAAGAAGTGTTTAAAGAATCTTTAAGTGATTACGAAATAAACCTAATGAATACAAATAATTTAACATTGGAACAAATGAATTGGAGAAGAAGAACAATAGCTAATAAATGTGCCGGAGACGAAGAATTATTCTTCCAAGAGTACCCTTCTACGCCGGAGGAGGCATTTATAGCAAGTGGTAGACCTGTATTTAACATATCTGCACTTAGAAAATACCTTAATCATGCAAAACCTGGTACTAGATACTATCTTAAAGAGAGTGGAGATGGTGTTCATACTATACAAGATGATAAAGGTTATGTGGAAATATGGGAAATGCCTAAAGAAAATGAGTTTTATGTAATAGGTGGAGACGTTGCAGAAGGTAAGATTGATGGAGACTACTCTGTTGGGATAGTATTAAATCAAAATTGTGATGTAGTTGCTAAGTGGTATGGACATATAGACCCAGACTTATTTGGAAAAGAGCTTACAAAACTTGCAAGACTATATAATGATGCTTATTTAGGAGTTGAGGCTAATAATCACGGTCTTACAACACTTAAATCAATACAAAGAGAAGATTATTGGAATTTATACTTTGCAAAAATATACGATAGATTTACAGATAGTATGACACAAAAACTTGGATGGCAAACAACATCTAAGACAAAACCTATGATGATAGATAAACTTGGAGAATTTATAAGAGAATTCCACATAGGAATACCAAGTAAGAAAATCATAGAGGAGTGTTTGTCATATATAATAGAAGATAATGGTTCTACAAATGCACAAATAGGTTCGCATGATGACTGTGTAATGGCACTTGCGATTGCCCTTCAAGTGTGGTTAGAGGGTAAAAGTGATACATTTGAACCGGAAAATAGTGATGATTATGACAACGAAGATTATTATGAGGAAGTTGCAGAATGATGATGAAGAAAATAGGTTTACCATTTTCAGTTTGTTTAGAATTTCTTAAAAATGGCTACCAAGTGGAAGGTAGAAACAAGAGATTGAAACAAGAAGGTGGAGTGATTTTTGAAGTGAATTTAGAAGATGATTGGGTTTCTTATTGGATGCCCAATCAACAAGACATATTATCCGAAGAATGGAGAGTAATATATGACAAAGAACAAAGAAATGGAAAATAATAAGAAGTATGAACCCACAGATGATGAGAAAAGAGTTTGTGAGTTTGCATACTCTAAGTTCAAAGAGGCATATGTAGCTAAAGCTCCACTTATGAAAGAGTGGAAAAAGTACATGGATGCTTATGATGGTTCTTACTATAACAAAACTAAAAAGGTGGATTATAAATCTAATCAAGTGTCTAACCATGTATTCTCAATAGTAGAATCTATAAGACCGATAATGACTGACAACAACCCTAAGTTCCTAGCTATACCTAGGCAACCAGATGGTATGGATGTATCTGCCGATATACAAACTGCACTTGATTATGAGTGGGATAGAGAGAGGATGTCTACAAAGTTACCTTCACAGTTAATACCAATGCTAGTTTATGGTACTGCGATTTGGTATATACATTGGGATGGTAATAGTGGAGAGTATGGTAATATAAAAGGAACATGTGTTGACCCATTTAATATATTCCCAGACCCTTTAGCAACTTGTGTAGATGATGCAGAATATATAATATATGCTACATATAAAAATGCTAACAAGTTAAAGAAACAATTCCCTAAGAAAGCCTCTGCAATAGAGGGAGCTAGTATATCAATGTCTGAACTTGTTAATGAACGTGATACAGATAGTAGAGATTCTAACCAAGTATTAGTTATAGAGTGTTGGTGTAGAGATTGGACTACTGTTGAAACTGGTGAAAAAGAAGATAAAAAGAAAATGCTTAAATACCCTACTGGTAGAGTTATAACTTGCTTACCGGAATTAGGAATCCTTTTATCTGATAAGAAAAACCCTTATAAAGATGGTAAATTCCCATTTGTATTAATGAAGGATTATGATATACCATTTAGATTTTGGGGTACTGGTGAAGTAGCACAAATAATGTCACCACAACACTATATAAATGAATTAACAAATCAAATAATAGATAATGCTAAAAATACTGCAAATATGCCTTGGATAATAGATAAGAACTCTGGTATAGGTGTAGGTAAATTAACTAATAGACCAGGACTTGTAATAAGAAAGAACCCTGGAACAGAAGTTAGAAGGGATGCTCCACCTCCAATGCCAGGTTACACAAGAGAGCAAATAGAAGTCTTAAAGAAAGATATGCAAGATATATCTGGAGTATTTGATTCGCTAAAAGGTGAGAGACAAAGTGGCGTTGTCGCTGCACAGGCGATAATGGCTCTACAAGAGGCGTCTCAAGCACGTATAAGATTAAAAATAAAAATAATGGAACAACATTTAAGTGATTTAGCCTCTATGTGGTATTCAAGAATGCAACAATTCTGGAAACTAGATAAGTGGGTTAGAGTTACTGATATAGAAGGTAATCCAAACTTTAAACAAATCACACAAGAAGTATTAAAGAATGACTTTGATATAAATGTTCAAGCAGGATCGACAATGCCTACAAATAAAAATGCTATGCTTGACCTTATGATACGTTTAGCTCAAACAAATGCAGAAGATGGTCTACCAGTTGTAGACAGAAAAGCTATACTTGAATATCTTCCTGCAACAGATAAGAGAGCTATAATAAGCAGAATAGAGCAACAAAAAGCTCAACAAAAACAAGAACAAGAATTAGCAAATCAACAAGCACTTGAACAACAACACATGCAACAACAACAAGTACAGGGTGAAATGAATGAGTCTGTAACTCAACAAGTAACTCAAATGTTGCAAGAGGTTATGACACAAGTTCAATCTTTAGGTAATCAAGTTGATGAGTTAATACTTGATAAAGAAGATAGAGATAAGAAAGAATATGAATCTAAAATAGAAGAAAAAGGTTATAAGAGAGGTGTTAAAGATGGCAAAATGCAAACCAAAGAAGAAGGTAGGGAAGAAATGCCCAAAGTAAGTGAGCCTACTCCTATGGAGGAAGAAATGCCACTAGACCCAGAAGTAGAAAAACTTCAATCTCAACAAATACCTATTGATGTGTTAGAAGGTTTACTTCAAATGATGGAAAGTGACCCTCAACAATTAATGCAAATAATGGAGCAATATCCAGAACTACAAGAGATATTACAACAAGATTTAACTAACATGAATGGAGGAATAAACTAATATGAAACACACTTTTGAAAGAAAAATAAAATTAAATAGATTTTTTGATAAAAATTTCTTTGACAATGCCTTTGAAGATGCTTATACTATAACAGAAGATACAAATGAGCCTGTAGAATCGTCTGTAAGCGATTCTATCGAAGAACCTAATGTAGAAGTCAATGAAGAAGTACAAGAGGTTACAGAGCCTTCTAGTTACGAAATAGAAGGTATAGGCGAAGTATCTCAAGAACAAATAAAATCTTGGTATGAAAAAGCTAACACTAAAGAAGAACCTAAAGTTGAAGAAATAACTGAAAGAGAATACTCTCAAGAAGTTAAGGATGCTTTAGAGCTTTACAAATACCTAGAGAACAATCCACACTTAATACAATCACTTCAAAACGGAAATCAACAAGCATATCAAGAAATGATAAATCTTGTACCAGATGAAACTACAAAAAGACTAAAAGAATTAGAAGAATACGTTGAAAATCAACGTTACGAATCATACATAAATGATTTAAAAAATAAATACAATGACTTTAACGAAGATGAAGTGTTAAAGTATGCAGAAGAACATGATGTACTTGACTTAGAAGTTGCTTACAAAGCTATGAAGGTTGATAAAGTAAAAGAACCTAACATTGATGAGCTTAAAGCACAAATAAGAGCAGAAATCATGCAAGAACTTAAAAACAACTCACTTCATACTCAAAGTATCATATCATCTTCTGACCAAACTAACTCTGTTAGAGAAGAAGTGCAATTATCTGCACAAGAGATGAGGGTAGCAAGAGGATTAGGTATGAGTCCTTCTGAATATGCTAAGTGGGCTAAATAATAAATAAAAACTAACTAAAACTAAGAGGTGAAATTATGAAATTATTAAAAATGATGAATCTTCAAAGATTCGGTGCAAAAACTCCAGTTGACCCAACTTCTGGAAACACTCATGTTTCAGAAAACTTCGGTAAATTATTATACCCAGGTTTAAACAAAATATTCTTTGAAACATACGAAGAAATACCAGAGCAATACTCTAAGGTATACAATGTTAAAAACTCAAGCAAAGCAACTGAAACTGATTACGGTTTAGGAGCTTTCGGAGATTGGGAAGAAAGAGCAGATGAACTAGATACTGTTGCATATGCTAAATTATCTACTGCTGGTGAAGTGACTTACACTCACAAAGAGTTCACAAAAGGGTTCATGATAGGTAGAAAATTATATGATGATGAACAATACAACCAAATATCTAAGTTTGCTAAAGCTTTAGCTAGAGCAGGTAGAGCAAAGGTTGAAAAAGATGCTATGCAACCATTATTAAAAGGTTTCGCAGGTGATGGTGGAGCAACTGGTAGAGATGGAAAAACTTTATTCGCTACTGACCACCCATTAGTTGATTCTGATGGAGTAACTTGTTCAAACGTTATAACTGGTGCATTAAACGAAGAAAACTTAAAGAAAGCTATGAAGTTAATGAGAGAAGTTAAGGATGAGGCAGGAAACCTTGTTCAATTCAAAGCTACTAAGTTAATAATACCTCCTGCATTAGAAGATACTGCAAGAAGATTATTACATTCTTCTCAATTACCAGGAACTAACCACAACGATACAAATGAATACTTAAAAGATTCTATGCAAATAGTTGTAATGGATTACTTATCTGCAAGTGCAGGTGGAAGTGATACAGTTTGGTTCTTACAAGATGGTGCTAGACATGAAATGAACTTCTACTGGAGAGTAAAACCAGAATTCAAGTGGGAAGAATCTTTCGATACTTTCGTATCTAAGTACAGAGGTTACATGAGATATTCTATGGGATTCTCTGACTGGAGAGGTATGGTAGGTTCTAAGGGTTTGTAGGAAAGGCTACTACTGTTGAACCGGTAGAGCCACAAACAGTTCAAGAAATTGAACAACCTAAAAAGACTCGTAGAAAGACTACAAAGAAATAATTAAACTCTAAGGGGTGGGACTAAAATCCCACTCTTTTTTATAGGTGGTGATAATATGGAAAGACTTATAATAGAGTTGATTCGTAGACAAAATATAATGATAGAACAACTTAGTGAAATATCTAAGACACTTGCCAAAGCACACAATATAGCTTTGGAAGAATCTGAAACAGAAATGGAGTTGATTAGTGAAGATGAACTTACTAGAATTGGTTGCTAAAGTAAGAAGATATACACGTGATTTAACTGGCTCTCTATTTACAAGTGAAGATGTCGAAGATTTCTGTAACGAAGGTATACATAGACTTAGAGCTATACCGGAATTGAGAAATATGGTTGAACTTAAAACTGCTACTGATGAGGTTAATTTACTTCCAAATCAATACCACTACTTTATAGCTTTATATGGTGCTAGTAGATGTTTTACACAAGATGAACAACACTACCAAGCAGAGCAGTTCATGAGTGAATTTGAAAATAAAGTATTCCAGTTGGAAAGAGATATAGCAAATGGTACGATCGAAATAAAAGACCCAAACGGTAATGCTATTATAGACACATCAAGAACAGATTATGTATCAAATGAATACTTTGAAAAGAGGGATGAATAATGTGGTCTAGTTCTAAGAAGAATAGCATACCAACTGTAGAGAGAACAGAGTTTTGTATAAGAAACTTTAGTGGTGGAATAAATAATGTAATCTCTCCAAGTAGATTACAAGATAATGAAAGTCCAGATATGTTAAATATAACATTTTCAGATGATGGGACTTTACAAAAAAGACCAGGGCTTAGACTTCAAGATGATAAGACTAGCACAATACAAGAAGGTCTTTTAAGAGCATTTGAAATAAAATGCCAAAATAATAAAAGTGGTTGGCTTTTAAATAAAACTGATGCACTTGTGTATATCTCATCAGAAGGTAGATATACTTATATAGAATGGAACAGAGGTAATACTGATAAACCTATAAGTGGTGTTCAATTTATGGACAAATTTTTCTTTGTTGATGGTGGTGCAAAAATACACTATTTAAAGATTGATGAACTTGAACAACCAGGAGATCCTTATATATACTGGATTAAAAACCCTCCAAGTGGCTATGTTCCAAATCCCAAGCCTGCAACAACTGGTGTGGTAAAGCAAGAGAAAAATAAAGATGTTCATAATTATATTGATGTGTGGTATGAACCATGCGAATATGAACTTGAAGATGGTTATAAAGGCATAAACTTTGCAGAGTTTTATCCTACGCTTATAACAACTGTAAAAGACAGATTATATGTAAGTGGTAACTATATGGATAATAATATGGTATATATATCTGATATATTAGAACCACATTACTTCCCTGCCTCACTTCCAATACAGATGCCACCAAATGGTGATTATGTTACTGCTATGCATATTTTCAACAACACTCTCATAATAGCACGTAACAATGATATGTTTGCACTTCATGGTAATACAAATAGAACTGATAATTCTGAAAGCTACTCCCTAAAACATATAAACACTCATACTGGTATGCCAAATGATAGATGTGCAAATATAGTACATCATTTCTTATTCTATGTTGGTACAGATGGTAACTGTTACAAGTTGTCTTATTCACTTTCTGATACTGGTGCAGTTGTTAGTAAAAAACTTAATACAAAAATAGATTTTAAATTAAAACCATTTTACAAAGATATAAAACAAATTAGGCAAGCCCATACTGGTTATGAACCAGTTAAAGGTGAATGGTTCGTACAAATAGGTGATGATACATTTGTTTACAATTACAACCTTCTTGCTTGGACTAGATACAATGGTGTTAGATGTGAAAGTTTCTTAACAACAATTGACTCATTCTATTTAGTAAGAGAAAATTGTTTAATGTATGAATTTGATAACAATATTCTTTACGATTACAAAGGTGACGATAACGTTAGAATCCCAATACATGCATATTGGCAATCAAAAGATATAGACTTTGGTAGACCTGCAAGGGTTAAACAAGTTAGAGATACATATTTAGTATCTGAAACATTTGACCACGTTTCTACTGATATAAAGTTAAGAATGAATGTTGATTATGTTGATGTGTCCAAAGAACACAATGTAAGTGGTGAGGCGTCATTCTGGGATGAGGCTATATGGGATGTAAACAAATTTATAGGGCACAACATAAACCGTTCTTACTCTATGATGATAGGTAGAAGGGGTAAAGTGTTCTCTGTTTATATTTCTAATCAAGGTGCATTTAGAGGCGTATTTAAAACAATACCTAGCATAGAGGAAATGTCTCAAATGAACTACGGTGATATCTTCTATGTTGAAGATGTTACTAAGAGTGAATTGCCTTGTAAGTATTATAAAATAACTAATTATAATCCAGAGGTTGGTGGTTACCATATTGAGATAAAAGAAAAAGACTTATTCCAACCTATGAAAATATATGAATTTAATGGTCTGTACGAACTTAAAGGGTACAGATAGAAAGGAGTTAATATGGCATTAAGAAAGATGATTATTCCATTTAAAAACTTCTTAAAAAATACTGTAATATCTTCAACACAAATGAATGATAACTTAGCAGAGATAGAATATACATTTAACGAACTTTACAATGCACATAATGAGAGAGTTAAAGTTACATATTCTAAAGAAGAAGTTGATAACCTTCAAACAAATATGGATAGCAAATTAATAGATATGATTACCGAATCACACCTAGATAACGAAGGTTCTGTGTTAGATGCTTATAATGCTATGGAAGAACTTGTTTATGATGAGATAACAGATGTTATTGTAAATGGTGTTATAGGAAATTATTCTGATGTGTATATAACAGATGAACAAATCGCAGAAATACTTGATGATGCGATACTTAAAAAAGAAAGTTTTGACTTTGGGACATTCCTTGAAGAAAACAAAGCCTATAAATTAGATGGGGGTGAGTTTTAATGAGTATACAAATTAAAAGAGGTATGAAAAAAGATTTACCTCAACTTAAAGATGGCGAACTGGCGTTCTGTAAAGATACAAAAGAATTGTATGTTGGTAATAATGGTAATGAGAATGTAAATATTGTGTCTGATGTGAGCATTGCTAACACTTCGGAGGAACTTATAAATGAGAATGTTGTATCTTTTAAAGTTGGTACTTCAAACGTTACTGGTGTTGATTTGACAAATCAAATGGAACAGAGTTTAGTTTCACTAGACAATATAGAAGGTAAAAGTGTTCGTGAAGAAGTAAATGATGATTATAAGAAAATTATAAAATGTATAACTCTTGGTGGTTTAGAATTAAAATCACTTCCAAAAGGTACGAAAGATACTTATTCAAATAGTATTTACACTAAAAGGATTAATAGGGTTTATTTTAAAGATTTAAAATGGGAATACTATGCTGATGGTTTGGTTAGTACGAAAACTACTATATACAAAGCAATGATACCCGATATGTCCACTTGTGGTGATGCAAATAGTGTTACTTTCAACTTTAATTGTTCTAGGTATGATGTTGTAAGTGCAAATGCACAATGGGGTAAAGATGAAGAATGTATGAGTATGCACCCATTTAACAAAGGTGTATATTTGAGAGTTAGTAAAAGTGCTATAAAATCCGGTTCTGACATATCTAAATTTTTAGGTTTCCATTATATAGATTATGAATTAGAAAATCCAATAGAAAATTTATACGAATTAAACTTTTTATGTGAACCAGGTGACATTATAGGTTTAGATAACCCTGTACCATTCACTTGTTCTCATACTGTTCAACTTAATACCAAAGCTCAAGTTGAAGAAACTCAAAAACAAATCATACAAATAAAAAAATCTATATGGCAAAAACTTAAAGAACTTACTGATGTGGAAATGAATTTTAAAGAAAATGGTTATATAAAATTACCTACTGCACTTGGTGGATTAATACTACAATGGGGTAAGATATCTTTCTCTGGTTCTGGCTCAAGTAGGGACGCTTGGAGAGATGTTACTTATCCAATTCCATTTAAAAAACAAGTGTATCATCATAGTGCAACATTATATAGCACTGCTTGGATAAATTGTGGTACAACTGGTGAAGGCTTGACAACTTTAAGAGTCTGGGCAGTTGGTCTTGAAAGTGGAAGTATTCTTAGTACCGAACCACTTTATTTCACTTGGTTTGCAATAGGTAAATAAAAATTAGAAAATATTAACAAATAAATAGAAAGGAATGGTATAATGGTAACTGGAAACAAACACAATCTTGTTAATGTTGATGCTTTACATAAGTATCATACTGGTGTGAATACTCCAAGTGTTTCAGATGAGCTTATAAATGAGAATGTTACATCATTTAAACCTGGTACTTCAAATGTTACTGGTGTTGATTTGACAAATCAAATGGAACAAAGTATAGTGACTTTAAATGGTATAGAGGGTAAAACAGAAGTTATAAATAATATAATAGATCCAACTCAAAGAATAAAAAACACTCAAATAAAACTTTTATA